>JGI861J16260_1000001_pt1 | contig 36858 bp, 34 predicted proteins | sample TiedelARG06_123m_FD_16260 | JGI IMG/M metagenome (IMG submission 16260)
CCCGGCGTCATTACTGATAAAGGGATCAATTACGAATCACTTGTAGCCGATGCCGTCTCCCTGCTGGATGATGCACTGAAAGATCTTATTAGCAATCGCCAGCGTGAGGGCGAGCGACTGACAGAGATGGTGGACAGCAGACTGACCGCTATCGCTGAACAGGTAGACACCGTTCGTTCTATATTGCCGGAAATTATGAGCGCTTTCAGAAAAAGGCTGGAGGACCGTCTCAGCGAACTAAAGGAATCCCTTGATCCCGGTCGCCTTGAACAGGAGGTTATCATTTTTGCCAACAAGTCAGATGTTGCTGAAGAACTCGATCGACTCGAGTCGCATATTACAGAAACCCGACATGCACTTGGCTCCAGCAAACCGGTTGGCCGTCGGCTGGATTTTCTGATGCAGGAGATGAACCGTGAAGCCAATACTCTTGGTTCAAAATCATCAGACATTCGAGTCACGAACGCCTCAATTGAATTAAAAGTTTTAATTGAACAAATCAGAGAGCAAATCCAGAATATTGAGTAAATTTTAGCTTTTGAGAAACCATGAATACTAATACTTATACTAAACCTGTAATCCTGATTATCTCCGGGCCTTCCGGCGCAGGTAAGACCACTATGTCAAATGCCCTGATAGAGGCCGTCCCTGACACAATGATCGCCATATCACACACCACCCGCAAACCACGTCCCGGTGAAATTAGTGGAGAAGATTATTTTTTTGTCAGCAAGGCGGAATTTCAGGATATGGTCAACAGGGGTGAAATGCTCGAGTATGCTGAAGTGTATGACCATCTCTACGGCACATCCCGTAAAAGCATTGAAAAGTCTTTCAGTGAAGGAAAAAATATCATTCTGGACATCGACTGGCAGGGAGCTCGCAAGATCAAATCCATCTACCCTGATGCCATTAGTGTCCAGCTATTGCCACCGGCAGAAAAAGAATCAGAGAACCGCTTAATCTCTCGCCAGCAGGACTCTGAAGAAACAATCAAGGCCAGAATGGCAACGTACAAAGAACAGATGTCACACCAGGGTGAATATGACCATATCATCATCAATGACAATCTCAAGGAGGCAACTCGTCAATTAATAAGTATTCTGCCTTACAATTAGACTATTCTAGCCATTATAAGCTAGAATCCCCTGTTTCTCTGAAAATATTACGGGTAGATTGTTAAATGGCACGAATTACTGTTGAAGACTGTCTGGAAAATGTTGATAACCGATTTAATCTTGTCCTTATCGCAGCCAAGCGTGCGCGGCAACTTGCGGAAGGCTATCAAAGCGACCTGGATGTTGAAAACGATAAGAATACCGTACTTGCTTTACGTGAAATCGCCGCAGGCCTCGTCAATAGCGACATCCTTATTGATGAGCCGGAACCAGAAGAAACAGCTGAAGACCTTTTTCTCTCAGATGACGCCGGGGCAGAAGTTGCTGGTGAAGCTGATCAGGGCATAGCGGCAAATGCTGATTCCGTCACTCAGGAAACGCCACCCGCCGACGCATGAGCCTGTTCCGTCCTTTGGGCCAGGGCGGGATCTTAAGTTTCAGGATATCGAAGGCCAACTTGAGACTTATCTGAGCAAGCGAGAAATCGCAAACATCTACCGCGCCTATATTTTTGGTTATCAGGCCCATGCCGGACAACGCCGTGCAAGCGGCGAATCCTACATCTCTCACCCCGTTGAAGTTGCTAGAATACTCGCTGGCCTACATATGGACAGCAAGGCTATTGCAGCTGCTATCCTGCACGATGTCATTGAAGATACACCTACCGCAAAAAAACAGCTGGCCAAGGGCTTTGGCAAAGAAGTCGCCGAACTGGTTGACGGCGTGAGCAAGCTCAGCAAGGTAAGCTTTACTGATCAGGCTGAAGTTCAGGCAGAAAGCTTTCGCAAGATGCTGATGGCAATGACGCGGGATATTCGCGTCATTATGATTAAACTGGCCGACCGATTGCACAATATGCGAACACTGGGTGTCATGCGTGAAGATAAACGTAAGCGCATTGCCAGAGAGACGCTCGAAATCTATGCACCTATAGCCAGCAGACTAGGCATCCAGGGCTTCAAGCATGAACTGGAAGACCTGAGTTTTAAAGCCATCCACCCAAAGCGTTATTCTGCCCTTGAAAAAGCGGTCAAACACAGCAGAGGACATCGCAAGGGCCTGCTAAAGAAAATCGAGAACTCAATCGATAAGCGTATGCGACAGGACGATGTACCTGGCAAGATATCGAGTCGAGAAAAACATATTTACGGCATCTACACGAAAATGAAAAAGAAGGGCCTGTCATTTGATGAGGTCTTCGATGTTTACGCAATTCGGATAGTGACAGACTCTATTGATAACTGCTACCGCATCCTTGGCGTACTGCATGGCCTGTACGCACCAATACCTGGCCGCTTCAAAGACTATATCGCCATTCCAAAAACCAATGGCTACCAGTCATTGCACTCAGTGCTTGTCTCTCCCTATGGCGTGCCAATCGAAGCACAGATCCGTACTGACCAGATGGACCAGGTAGCCGAGGCAGGAATTGCCGCACACTGGCTGTATAAATCCGGCAAAGTACAGAAAGAAACCAGTAACTGGATAAGCGGCCTGCTGGATTTACAGAAACAGGCAGGCAATTCAAAAGAATTTCTCGAAAATGTTAAAATAGACCTGTTCCCCGAGGAAGTTTATGTCTTTTCTCCTAAAGGGAAAATTATTGTCCTGCCCCGTGGTTCCTGCCCTATTGACTTCGCTTATGCCGTCCATACAGATATTGGCAATACTTGTGTTGGAGCACGCGTTAACAACCACTACGTACCGTTACAAACACAGTTGCGGAATGGCAATACAGTAGAAATCACTACGGATAAAAAAGCCGTACCAGATCCAGGCTGGTTAAACTTTGTTTCAACAGCAAAAGCGCGCTCAAGCATCAGGCACCATCTTAAACATCTGCAAAGACGTAAAGCCAGAAAACTTGGCGAAAACTTGCTCGATAAGGCCCTGCATACCTATTCCCTGTCGCTAAGCACCATAGATGAGAAACGCATGGACGCCTTGCTCAAGGAAATCAAATTTAATACTCGAGAACAGCTTTATGAAGATGTCGGACTCGGTAATCGCATGGCGCCATTAGTTGCACGTCAGCTCGCACCATTACTTGACGAAACAACCAATAAAGATACACCCCTGAGTGCACGAAACAAGGGAGTTCGCCCACTGGGCATCGCTAGTGATGAAGGAATGGTTATCCATATCGCTAAATGCTGCCGCCCTATCCCTGGTGATCGCATTCAGGGCATAGCAACAGCCGGTCGAGGGATTGTCATCCATCGCCCAGAGTGCAGCAACATCAGTGATTTTCGCAACAGACCGGAGCGGCTGATAGACGTAGAGTGGGATACCGGACCAAGAAATGTGTTTCATGTCATAATTCAGGTTAATTCGCTTAACCGACGTGGTGCCCTGGCAACACTGGCTTCAACATTTTCTGATGCAGGCTGTAATATTGACCATGTTGATATGGATGACCGCGATGGTCATACCAGCTCACTGGAATTTCTAGTCAGTATTAAAGATACAAAACACCTGGGAAAGGTTCTGAAAAAGATCCGATCTTTAGACTTTGTGCTTAATGCAGAACGCAAGTTTGCATAATCATTAATACAGACTCGCGATTGAACAACTGAAACTGCAATTGAAGCGTTATTATTCTACATATTCACAGGAAATAGACGATGGAAGAAAAAAAACCTCGTAAAGTCATCACTAGCAACAACGCGCCTGAGGCAATCGGCACCTACTCACAGGCAATACAAACAGGTAGCACGGTATATCTCTCAGGCCAGATACCATTGCTGCCTGAGACTATGGAGATCATTAGCGATGACATCGCTGAGCAAATTAACCAGGTGTTTAGAAACCTTTCAGCAGTTGCTGAAGCTGCCGATGGCAGTCTTGATGATATTGTGAAGCTAAATGTTTTCCTGACTGACCTGAGCCACTTCCCGACAGTCAATGAAATAATGGCTAGCTACTTTAATCAGCCTTACCCGGCACGTGCGGCTATCGGAGTTGCCGCGTTACCTAAAGGCGCTGCAGTTGAAATGGACGCGATATTGGAGCTTGGATGAAGGTGTTCATCCAGCATCAGTGAGTTCATTTTTTATCTTCTAGTGTGATAGCGCACGGCTGAGGGTTTCGCCCTTTATGGGCAAGTATCTTTTATGTAGGCCTTCCTGGCCGTCACCCTGCGGGCCAACCTACGGCTGTTCAAATCCCGCTCCATGCGGATTTGTCTTTGGCCAAAGAAAAGGTAACAAAAGAAAGGCCAACCTGCCTTGTTGTCCTTCGGCTGCTCTGAGCGCTTCAGCTTAGAACGGGCGCTGCGGAACTCGCTATCGCTCAGACAGTCCTCGTGCTGACCCGCCCTAAGCTTCCAGTGCTCGACAACACAAAGGGGGTAATAGGATCAAAACAAAGGTCAAGACCTGGTCGTAGGCGTCTGATAAGGTATTACAAACCCCGTAACTTTTCTTCCGTCATACCAGCGAATGCCGGAATGACTATAGAAAATAGATTTTTCTTTGGTCCTTAGACTTTGGTCCTTCGTCTTCGCTTTTGACCTTACCCTCCCGTTCAGGCTCGCCGAGAAGCACAGGATGCGCCGGGGTTTCGGGATGCGTCTGTCTGAGCGCAGCGAGCTCAGCATCCCGCCGGCTCATTCGAGCATCGCAGGGCACCCGCAGGGCGGGCATGTTGGGTGTCATTTCTTTTGGTGACTTTTCTTTAGACAAGTAAAGAAAAGCCACTCGCCCATAACGGGCGAAACAATCGGCAGTGTACTAGCACAATTCAGAAATAAAACACGTCTACACAGAGCAAGCCATCCTAACCATGCGCCTGCACAACAAAAATCAATAATGTGGCGGCAACTCGGTAGCACTAGCCGCATCTCCCTGTGAACCTCGAACATCTTCAAGCATTTCTTTCAGCCGCAGTACCTCTCTCTGCAACAGGTCAATTCTTGACTGCTGCCTGCTAACTGTCAGGTTTATGGAATCAATACTATCTTCCTGAAACGCCAGCCTGGTCTGAAGGTCCATGATGGTTTCCTGCAATTTTATTTCGTTCATTCTTTGTTACTTTATTTATGCGCAAATAATTTATTCACGCCGGTGATCAGGGTAGAACTAGATTTAAACTATAAAACTACGCTAGTAAGTGTAAATAGCCTGCAGCAGCTTTCAAAATCATGCGCAGTTGTTAATATTTGGTCATCACCGTCAGATCCGCTGCGGTCTGTCATTTCAGTGTATCTGATCACTGGCCAAAATCAATAAATGGCATTATCGAGATATAAAGAATAAATATAATGATGGCCAGGTAGCCAATAAATCTTACCGGGTTTTCTTTGATTCTATCGATTACGCCAGGCTCCTCACCTGTTAACTGGTGCTGTGTATATTCCTCTCTGGCCTTCGTTAATCGCTGCTGCTGATATTCATCCAATAATGCACGGGCTTGAACCAGTTGCTCCTGATTTGTTAACCAGATCGCCCCTGCTGAGATCAGCCAGTTACCGGGGGGGGTCTCATAATAGGATATTTTATGCTGATCAAGTAACGTGCAGATTTCTTCCAGCTCATCATCTGGCACACCACGCATTGACATAAAATGAATAGCCATTTAACTGCAACCCTGCAGTACAGTAAATTTCACAGCAAAAAAAATCACGTAGCATGAACGCCACCCTGGGCCTTTCTTTTTCAAGCGCAGATACTCAAAGAAGTGTGTCCGTCATTTTTTTTAAAAAACAGGCATAGCAAGCCAGGTGCTACATGCTATTAAGTGAATTCTTACTTTATCCTCTGGCCCGGGCATCCATGTAAGCCTGCTCGGAAATTTTATGATAGCTAACAACCTTGTCGCGATAGGCTTTGAATGACTGGTAGACTTTTCCTGCAAAAGGATCACGCTCCGCGAGTTCTTCAACCACCTGGTCAGACAGCTTTTTCAGTTCCGATAAAACGTCATCAGGGAATTTTCTTAAATCCACCTTCTGTTTATTGACCAGAGTCTGTAGCGCATCGTTGTTTCTAGTCGTGTATTCCGCCAGCATATCCTGGTTGGCTACACGACAGGCATTCATTACTATAATCTGCAGATCAGCAGGCAGGCTCATCAGGGCTTTCTTATTGATAATGGCTTCAAGTGTTGTACCCGGTTCATGCCAGCCAGGATAGTAATAATATTTTGCCGCCTTATAAAAGCCAAATGCCAGGTCGTTGTATGGCCCAACCCATTCTGTTGCATCGATTGTGCCTGACTGCAGTGCAGTGAATAACTCTCCTCCGGGCAGGGTAACAGGTGTTCCGCCGGCTCTTTTTAACACTTCACCACCGAGCCCTGGCATTCGCATCTTCAATCCTTTCAGATCTGCAACACTATTAATTTCCTTGTTAAACCAGCCCCCCATCTGTACACCTGTATTACCTATTGCAGCCGGTACCAGGCCAAACTGCTCATACAGTTCTGTCCACAACGCCAACCCGCCACCATGATAAAGCCAGCCGTTCATCTCCTGGGCAGTTAGCCCAAATGGGACGGCTGAAAAAAATTGCGTCGCTTCACTTTTTCCTTTCCAGTAATACGCACCACTGTGCCCCATCTCTGCTGTTCCATCATAAACGGCATCAAACACTTCCAGCGCCGGCACCAGTTCCTTGGCACCGTAGACTTTAACAACTAATCTGCCTCCGCTCATGTCTCCGATCAGCTTCGCCAGNAAGTTGGCTCCAGTTCCGAGGCCAGGAAAATTTTTTGGCCAGGAAGTGACCATTTTCCAGTGAATTGTGGAAGCCGCATGCACAGCAGGGGCTGCGAGAACTGCGCTACCCAGGGCAGCAGTAGCTAAGCCTGATGTTTTTATAAATTCGCGTCGTTTAATGCTTTTCTCTTTCATAGCTGTTTTATACAGACGCCATTCTCTTCACTGCGGGACTGATCAGCGGCAGATTCAACCCTGTCTAACAGACTCTGCAGGTCTTCACCTCGGTGGAATTCTGTCATACCTATCCATACTGACACTTTCTCGGCATAAGCTTCTGTTTTATTTTGTTCGAGATTCTCACGCAGTCGGTACGCAACGATAGCGGCACCTTCTAAATCCGACTCGGGTAGCAGGACCATAAATACATCATCTTTGAATCGTCCAATTCTATCCGGCAACCTTAGAGATTCAGTCATCAAACCTGCCATATTGATCATTGCATCATCTGCTGCAGATCTTTCCAGCGTATCAAGACCATCTACTTTGATCATGCCAATAGACAATTTGTGACCATAGCGATCTGCCAAAGCCATCAACTCAAGAATGCTGATGGTAAGTCCGCGCTCATTCGATGTCCGCGTCAGGTTATCAATATTAGGCAATTGATTGAAAACACTGTCATCCTTGCCTGCAACAACAGCTTCATCTTCTTTACTATCTGTTTCCGCATGAGCTGATTTCCTTCGCTTGAAAAGGATAAATATGCCAATACCAATTACCAGGCCTCTTAACAAACTCGCTGGCAGTTGACTAGCATCCGCTCCAGCTATTGCGTGGTAAATATATGCAGCCAGTTCAGCAGCAGCAACTAATAGAATTACCCTAAGCACAAAAGACAGTATGCAACTGGAGCCATTACTATTTCTACAGTTCAAATTATTCACTATATTCCCCTCTACAACCGAGTAAGCCGAGCAAAAGACAATACCAGCCATTTGACACCGGCTGCTTCGAAATTCACCTGTACACGTGTATGTTCTCCCTTGCCTTCAATATTCATGATCACTCCTTCAGCAAATTTATCATGGTATACCCGGGCACCCAGTGATAGCTCATCTGCAGACGATTCAGTTGCCCCGGATGCGTCAGCATTAAACCGTTGCTGTCCTTGCCAGGGCGTCTGATAGCCGCCAGTTCGCGTCCTGACTTCTTCGATAGCTTCAGCCGGTATCTCCTGCAAAAACCGTGATGGCGTGGTGTAATTTTCACGCCCGTAGAGCCTGCGCACCTCTGCGTAGGTAATATACAGCTGCTTCATCGCACGCGTCATACCAACATAACAAAGCCTGCGCTCTTCTTCCAGACGTGTATGATCATTTAATGCGTGCTGAGATGGAAATAAACCTTCCTCCAGGCCGGTTAAAAATACTAACGGGAACTCCAGACCCTTTGCTGAATGCAAGCTCATCAGCTGCACACAGTCTTCCCAGGCTTCAGCCTGCCCCTCACCAGCCTCAAGCGCAGCATGGGCCAGAAATGCCGACAGGGGGTCCATTTCCTCTTCCTCATCCTGGTAATAATTACGCGCTGCTGTAACCAGTTCCTTCAGGTTCTCTACACGTGTTTCTGCTTTTTCGCCTTTTGCATTCCCATGAAAAACGAGCAACTCTGTCTGCCCCAGTACATGCTCAACCTGTTCAAATAATTCGAGGTCCGGCATTTGCGCGGCAAGGGCATCAATCATTTCCAGAAAACTGCGCAGTGCATTTGCTGCACGGGCTGTTAGAACACCGCTGTTAATGAGTGCACTGGCTGACTGCCACATTGTTTGAGAATGTTCTCTTGCATGCTGCCTGACGATATCAAGAGTACGATTCCCGATTCCACGTGTTGGCACATTAACAATACGTTCAAAAGAAGTATCATCATCATGATTCAGAGTCAGTCGAAGATAAGCAAGTGCATCCTTGATTTCAGCACGCTCGAAAAAACGCAGCCCACCATATACTCTATATGGCACAGCGGCATTAAACAAAGCCTCCTCAAAACTGCGACTCTGTGCATTCGAGCGATATAGAATGGCTACTTCGGAGCGTAAATTTCCCTGTTCCACCCAACCCTGAATTCGATCAACAGTAAAGCGTGCTTCATCAACCTCATTAAAGGCAGCATAGAGCCTGATCAGCTCACCCTCTTCGCCATCAGTCCAGAGTGTTTTACCCATCCTGCCTTCATTACGACTGATGACAGCATTGGCAGCATTGAGGATTGTCGCTGTCGAGCGGTAGTTTTGCTCCAGACGGACCATTTCCGTGCCGCTGAAATCCTTCTCGAATTTACGTATATTTTCTACCTGTGCACCGCGCCAGCTATAAATCGACTGGTCATCATCACCCACAACCATAATATGAGACTGTGGTCCGACAAACTCCTTCAACCATCGGTACTGGATATTGTTAGTGTCCTGGAATTCATCAACCAGTACGGCGCGAAATCGCTCACGATAGCGCTGCCTCAATACTTCGTTATTGTGCATCATCTCCCATGAGCGCAATAATAACTCAGCAAAATCGACTATTCCTGCGCGCTGGCAATACGTTTCGTATTCCTGGTATACCTTCGTCCATTGCTGTTGCTGAGGATCATGCCCAGCAATAACATCAGCCGCTCTGCGGCCGGCCTCTTTATGATGATTTATGAAGAGCTGACCCTGTTTTGGCTGCCAGTAGGCATCATCCAGTTCCATGCTGCTGATAAGCCGTTTAATGACGCGTTTCTGGTCATCACTGTCTATGATCTGAAAATTTTCCGGCAGTCCGGCTTCCTGCCAGTGCGCCCGCAGCAAGCGATGTGACAATCCATGGAACGTCCCCATCCACATACCGCCTACGGGAAAACCCAGCATCTGCTCGATACGACCACGCATTTCGCTGGCCGCTTTATTGGTAAAGGTGACGGCTAATATTGATAATGGGGAATAAGATAATGCCTGTACCAGCCAGGCTACACGGTGCGTTAATACCCGTGTTTTGCCGCTGCCAGCGCCGGCAAGCACCAGTAGTGGCCCTTCATCTGCGGCAACAGCATTTCGTTGTGGTTCATTCAATCCATCAAGCAGATGCGATACGTCCATTCTGTGTATGTTTACTCTACCGTCACCGATTTTGCCAGGTTACGTGGCTTATCAACATCAGTGCCTTTAATCAGCGCCACCCGGTAAGCCAGCAACTGCAGAGGTATGCTAAAAATGATTGGCGCAATAATATCGTCAACCGGTGCTACTTCAATTACAGTAAGGCTATTCTCTTCCTTGAAGCCCGTACCTGGCTCGGCAAATACAATTAATTCACCGCCTCGTGCCCTGACTTCCTGAATATTTGACTTCAATTTTTCCAGTAACTCGTTGTTTGGTGCAACTGCAATAACGGGTACCTCGTTGTCAATTAGGGCCAACGGTCCATGTTTGAGTTCTCCCGCTGGATAGGCCTCGGCATGAATGTAGGAAACCTCCTTAAGCTTCAGAGCTCCTTCCATAGCGATGGGGAAATGGGTCCCTCTGCCAAGAAACAGGGCATGCCGCTTTTTGGCAAATTTCTCAGCAATTTTTGCAATTTCTGCATCGAGCTCAAGGGCTTCAGAGATTTTTACTGGCAAGCTTCTTAGCTCTCTGACTATTCTTTCTTCCTGACTGTTGCTCAGGGAGTTTCGTTTACCAATGGCAATTACCACCATCATCAATGCTATTAACTGGGTGGTAAATGCCTTGGTCGATGCCACACCAATCTCTGGACCAGCGTGTGTCAGCAACATCATGTCCGACTCACGGGTAAGTGAACTTTCAGCTACATTACATATACATAATGAATGCTTGTATCCAATCTCCCGGGCATATTTCAACGCTGCTAGAGTATCTGCAGTTTCCCCTGATTGAGAAATGGTTACTACCAGGCAGTTTTCCGGCACTACGTGAGAGCGATAACGAAACTCACTTGCCACTTCTACCGAGGTAGCCACTCCAGCAAGCTCTTCCATCCAGTAACGCGCCACCAGGCCTGCATGGTAACTTGTACCACAGGCGATTATTTGTACATTTGTAATAGAATTGAATATCTCATCGGCTTCATGTCCGAACGTCGCGGCTAACAGATGGTTTCCCGATAAACGTCCTTCCAGTGTGTCACTAACTGCCGTGGGCTGCTCATAGATTTCTTTCAGCATATAGTGCCGATATTCACCTAACTCAACCGCACCTGAATTCAGTTTACTTTGATGAATCTCACGCTCCACAGGCTTACCATTGAAATCAACAATACGCACGTCCTCGGTTGTGATACATGCGACATCGCCTTCTTCCAGAAAGATAAAATTTCGTGTTTTCGATATCAATGCAGAGACATCAGAGGCGATGAAATTCTCACCTTCACACAGCCCGATGACCAGCGGGCTGCCCTGGCGTGCGACAACCAGGTTCCCCGGCTCCAGGTTACTGATTACAGCCAGAGAATATGCACCTTCTAGTTCCTTGACTGTATGTTCTAGTGCACTAAAAAGACTGTCTGACTGTTCAAGATTATGGTGAAGCTGATGCACAATGACTTCGGTGTCGGTATTGGAAGTGAACCGATATCCCATCTTTTCCTGCGAGGCTTTTAGAGACTCATGATTTTCAATAATGCCATTATGTACAAGACCCACCGTCTCATTGCAGATGTGGGGATGGGCATTATTAAGCGTCGGTTTTCCATGGGTCGCCCAGCGTGTGTGGGCGATACCAATTTTACCTGTCATCTTTTTATCACTGGCAACCTTTTCCTGCAGTGCTGCTACTCGACCCGTTGATCGTTTGCGGAGGATCTCTCCATGCTCATTTAGCAACGCCAGGCCAGCTGAATCATAACCACGATATTCCAGCTTCATTAAACCAGCAAGCAACGTACCGGTAACATCACTCGCAGATACACCTGCCGTAATTCCACACATCGACTCAGCTCTCCTTCTGAGCCTTCTGTTTAACCGGGCGCTGCCAGCCCTTTCTTGTTTGTTGCGCAGGCCTGGTGAGTGTCAGTTCATCGGCCGGAGCATTAGCGGTGATGGTTGAGCCGGCACCTATGGTCGCGCCCTTACCAATTTCTACCGGTGCTACCAGCTGGCTATCAGAGCCGATAAATGCATTGTCACCTATAATAGTTTTAAATTTATTGGCACCATCGTAATTGCACGTGATCACTCCTGCCCCAACATTAACGTCCATCCCGATCTCTGAGTCGCCAACATAAGAAAGATGATTAACTTTACTGCCGCTACCGACCTGGCTCTTCTTAATCTCAACAAAATTACCTATATGTACCAGGCTGGCGATCTCTGATTCAGGCCTTATGCGGGCAAAAGGACCGATAATAGCCAGTTCTCCAATCGTCGATTGCTCTAGAATACAATTTGCCTTTATTTCAACATCATCGCCTATAGACATGTTTTTCACTATCGTATTCGGACCAATCGAAACGCGGTCACCGAGAATCACGTCACCTTCTATAATGACGTTTATGTCGATAAAACAGTCTTTGCCAAACCGCAGACTGCCGCGAACGTCAAAACGTGCTGGATCACTAACCGTCAACCCAGTCTGTAAATAACGGTTTGCTTGCTGTTGCTGGTAGATACGCTCAACATCTGACAGGTCCTGCCGATCATTAATGCCAAGGATCTCGGTATTTTTATCAGGCTGGCATGTTTCTACTGCTACACCGTCAGCAACGGCCATGGCAAAAATATCAGTCAGATAATATTCGCCCTGTGCATTATCACATCCCAGCTTAGATACCCATGATTTTAGCCTTGCTGCAGGAGCGGCAAGAAAACCAGTATTAATCTCATTGATTTCACATTGCTCCGGCGTTGCATCCTTGTGTTCAATAATAGACTGAAAACAATGCTTGCTGTCACGCTGGATTCGTCCGTATGAACCACCATCCTGTAGCACTGCTGTCATCAGGCCTACAGACTTCTCACCACATGTTTGCAATAATTTTGCTAGTGAATCACCTGATATAAGTGGCACATCACCATACAGAACAAGGACAGTTGAATCATCAGAAACATGAGATAATGCGATATCCACCGCATGCCCAGTTCCTTTCTGCTCTGATTGCAAAATCCAGTTGATCTCGTCATTCTGGATTTTTTCTCGCAACAGATCACCGCCAAAGCCGTAGACTACATGCAGGCGATCTGCACCCGTATCTAAACAGGTATCCAGAACATGTTGCAGCATTGGCTTGCCAGCGATCTCATGCAGCACTTTAGGAAGGTTTGATACCATGCGTGTGCCTTTACCGGCAGCGAGGATGATGACTTCAAGCATATTCTTAACTCATGACTAGCGTTACGATTGAGCGCATTACTATATCGTAAATTGGTGCCAAGTTCTTGTTATTAGGGCGTTACGCCCTACATGGCCGAGGTTCTTTTTAATACGAGTACTAGCGCACAGGAAGATAGAAAATTAATAGAAAAGAATACTGACGTGCGTTAGCACAACATCACTGGAACATCCGCGCAGAGCGATCCCGGTCAGGGATCCCACGCCGCAATTCTTCATCTTTGGCTCGCCTGATTGAGACTATCGTGACAGAAAAGTTGACTGTGTGACCGGCCATACCATCTGCGGATAATGCGCCATTTTCTATACTTGTTACATAAAACAAATGTGGCTCACCCTTATCATTTACTGCTTCAATCTCAGCTCCAATACGGCGGAAGTCTTCAGGCACATTGATAAGTGCATCTGTAAAAACAAGTGAGGGGTCATGCTGGCCAAAACTTTCATCAGGATTCAGACTGATCTTTACCTGGTCACCGATGCTTTTGCCGGGTATTGCCTGTTCGATCTTAGGAAACAGTTCCGCAGCTGAGCCATGCAGATAACTGACGGGAATTTCACGGTATTTGAATAGGTTGCCGTTTTCATCGTTCAGTGAATAATTGATGGTGACAACTATCCCTGAACAACTTTGTCAGGCATGTATTAACTACTTATTTTTTTTCGCGCAGCTTCCGAATCATATTCAATTGCGCAGCAGCTTCAGCAAGTTCAGCCTGTGCAAGAGCGAATTCCATATCGGTTTTCTGACCCGCCATTGCTTCTTCTGCATGTCGTTTGGCTTCAAGTGCGACAGATTCATCAAGATCTTTGGCGCGAATTGCCGTATCGCTAAGTACAGTTACTACATGCGGCTGTACTTCGAGAATACCGCCGGATACAAAGAAATGCTGCTCATTCTCGCCTTCGTCTGAACGAACAACTATTTCACCTGGCTTGATTTCACCGATCAGTGGAGTGTGACGCGGGTATATCCCGACCTCACCGCTGAGTAGCGGTACGAAAACTGATTCTACCGTACCGGAGAAGATTTCCTCTTCTGCGCTGACGATATTGAGATGCATAGTCATGGCCATTGCTTACTTCCTCAATATGCTTACAGAGTTTTGGCCCGTTCAACAGCTTCATCAATCGTACCAACCATATAGAAGGCCTGTTCTGGTAAAGCGTCATACTCGCCATCAACGATAGCGCGGAAACCTTTGATGGTATCTTTTAGAGATACATATTTACCTTCAGTACCGGTAAAAACTTCGGCAACAAAGAATGGCTGAGACAGGAATTTCTGAATCTTTCTTGCTCGGCTAACTGTCAGCTTATCTTCATCAGACAACTCATCCATACCGAGGATTGCGATGATATCCATTAACTCTTTGTATTTCTGAAGTGTTGCCTGAACATCGCGAGCGACTTTATAGTGTTCTTCACCAATGATATTCGGGTCAAGCTGCCTTGAGGTGGAATCGAGTGGGTCTACCGCCGGATAAATACCGAGTTCGGAAACCTGGCGAGAGAGCACAACAGTCGCGTCAAGATGAGCAAATGTCGTAGCGGGTGACGGGTCGGTCAAGTCATCCGCAGGAACATAGACGGCCTGAATTGAAGTAATGGATCCCGTTTTTGTTGAAGTAATACGCTCCTGCAAACGACCCATTTCTTCAGCTAGTGTCGGCTGGTAGCCAACAGCTGAAGGCATGCGTCCAAGAAGAGCAGATACTTCTGTACCCGCGAGCGTGTATCGATAGATATTATCGATAAACAGTAGTACATCAGATCCTTCGTCACGGAAATTCTCTGCAATCGTCAAACCTGTCAAAGCAACACGCAGGCGGTTACCCGGTGGTTCATTCATCTGTCCATAGACCAGAGCCACTTTGTCCAGTACCTGAGACTCTTTCATCTCATGATAGAAGTCATTACCTTCACGAGTACGCTCACCGACGCCTGCAAATACTGAGTATCCGCTGTGTTCAATAGCAATATTCCTAATCAGTTCCATCATGTTTACGGTCTTACCTACACCGGCACCACCAAACAAACCAACTTTACCGCCTTTAGCAAATGGACAGATCAGGTCGATAACCTTGATACCCGTTTCAAGCAACTCATCGCTGGCCGCCTGTTCTGCATATGTCGGTGGGGTTCTATGAATCGGCATTGTTTTTTCTGCGCCGACATCACCTTTGTTATCAATAGGCTCACCCAGTACATCCATGATGCGTCCGAGTGTTTCTTTGCCTACAGGAACCGAGATAGGAGCACCTGTATCCGTAACAGGTAATTGGCGTTTCAGGGAATCAGAACCACCCATGGCGATACAGCGCACGACACCATCACCTATTTGCTGCTGAACCTCAAGGGTCAGTCCTGTCTCATCAACAACAAGCGCGTTGTATACTTTTGGGATCGAACCAGCAGGAAACTCTACGTCTACTACTGCGCCAATAATTTGTACCACTTTTCCAGAACTCATTTACCGGTTCCTCAGGATTAATCTACTTATCGAAAAAACTTTACAATATTGAATAAAAATCACTAAATCAATCTAATCAAGTGCTGCCGCACCACTTACAATCTCGGATAGCTCTTGAGTAATTGCAGCCTGACGTGCCTTGTTATAAACAAGCCCAAGATCATCGATCATATCACCTGCATTATCGGTAGCAGCCTTCATTGCAACCATTCTTGCTGATTGTTCACTGGCAATATTTTCAACGACTCCCTGGTACACCTGTGTCTCAATAAAACGTGTCAACAAAGCATCCAGCACGGGTTTTGCTTCAGGCTCATAGATATAGTCCCAGTGATGCTCATAGTCATCAGACTCATCTGCCGCCAGTGGAAGCAACTGAGATATAGTCGGTGTTTGCGTCATTGTGTTGACAAATTGGTTATACACCAGCATCAGCCGGTCGAGCTTGCCATCGACATAAGCATCAAGCATCACTTTTACGCTACCAATCAATTGATTGATCTGTGGCGCGTCACCCAGATGACTCACGCTGGAGACCATGTTGAAACCAAAACGCTTCATAAAAGCCTGTGCCTTGCTGCCAATGGTACAAAAGTCTACTTCAACACTTTGATCATGCCATTGCTTCATATCGGTCAGGGCGGCTTTCAACATGTTCGAATTTAGACCACCACAAAGCCCACGGTCGGTTGAAACTATAATATAGCCTACGCGTTTAACGTCATCACGCTCAATAAGAAACGGATGGCGATATTCAGGATGTGCATGATGCAAGTGCCCAGCCACCTGGCGAATTTTTTCTGCATACGGCCGCGCCATCATCATTCGACTCTGAGCATTACGCATCTTGCTTGCAGCAACCATCTCCATTGCACGCGTAATCTTCTGCGTATTCTCCAGACTCTTGATCTGGTTTTTTATTTGCTTACCAACGGCCATATCAGCTGACAGCTCCTACCAGGAGTAATTTGCTTTGAAATCATCTAGAGCAGCTCGCAGACGGCTCTCGATGTCATCGTTATAATCACCAGTTTCATTAATCATCGCCAGAAGATCAGCCTGGTTTGCATTCATATACGCATGCAGGGCATCTTCAAAATCGCGGACCTTATCTGCATCGATATCGTCCAGGTAGCCTTCATTAGCGGCAAACAATGATGACGAAAGCAGAGCAACACTCAATGGTGAATATTGCGGCTGTTTCATCAGTTCAGTAATACGCTGGCCGTGAGAAATCTGTTTCTGGGTCGCTTCATCAAGGTCAGAAGCAAACTGCGCGAAAGCCGCGAGTTCGCGATACTGGGCAAGGGCGAGACGTACACCGCCGCCGAGCTTTTTAATAATCTTTTGCTGTGCAGCGCCACCAACACGTGAAACTGAAAGACCAGCGTTAATGGCAGGACGAATACCTGCATTGAACAAGTCTGATTCAAGGAAGATCTGGCCATCAGTAATCGAAATCACGTTTGTCGGTACGAATGCAGAAACGTCACCTGCCTGAGTTTCGATAATGGGTAGAGCAGTCAGTGACCCGGTCTTACCCTTTACTTTACCGCCGGTGATCTCTTCTACATAATCTGCATTCAGGCGCGCTGCTCTTTCCAGCAAACGTGAATGCAGATAAAACACATCACCCGGATAGGCTTCACGGCCTGGTGGACGACGTAGCAATAATGATATCTGACGATATGCCCATGCCTGTTTGGTCAGATCATCATAGACGATAAGGGCATCCTCACCCTTATCACGGAAGTATTCACCCATGGTGCAGCCGGCATAAGGAGCAAGGTATTGCATCGCAGCTGATTCAGCCGCACCAGCACTTACAATAATCGTGTGCTCCATGGCACCGAACTCTTCCAGCTTGCGCACCACACTTGCAACAGAAGAATCTTTCTGTCCGACAGCTACATATATACAGGTAACACCTGTGCCTTTCTGGTTAATAATTGCATCGATGGCAACCGCGGTTTTACCTGTCTGGCGGTCACCGATAATCAGTTCACGCTGACCACGTCCAATCGGCACCATAGAGTCGACAGATTTCAGCCCGGTTTGAACCGGCTGGTCGACCGACTGACGCGTAATTACGCCAGGAGCCACTTTTTCCAGTGGCTCGAATCCTTCAGCCTTTATCTCACCTTTACCATCTATCGGATTACCCAGCGTATCGACAACACGCCCTACAAGTGATTCCCCAACTGGAACCTCAAGAATACGCCCTGTACATTTAACACTGTCGCCTTCACTAAGATGTTCATAGGACCCCATGATGATAGCGCCTACTGAATCTCTTTCCAGGTTCATAGCGAGGCCGAATGCGCCTCCTGGAAATTCCAGCATCTCACCATTCATTACATCACTTAGGCCGTGAATGCGGACAATACCGTCCGTTACGCTGACGATAGTACCTTCAGTACGCGCCTCGACATTGGTATCAAAATTTTCCAGTCTCTTCTTGATCAGCTCTGAGATTTCAGATGGATTCAGCTGCATGATGAGTTTCCCGTTAACGTGTTAGGTATGAAGTGAGATCTTGTAAACTGCTAGCGACTGAGCCATCAATGACTGTGTCACCTGCGCGTATAATCACACCACCAATAATCGACGGGTCAACCGTTGCTTCTATGTTGACATCGCGATTAAGTTCTTTTTTCAACATCTGTGCCAGCTTGTCTACCTGTGCATCATCAAGTTCGAACGCTGATATAACACTGGCATCAATCGTGCCTTCGGCATTGGCACGAAATTCATTATATAAAGCGGCAATTTCCGGCAGAATCTGAAGCTTGCCGTTTTCGCGCAGCATTTTGATGAGTTCCTGCTCCTGACCGCTGATGTTTTCCATCAGAGAGGACAGCAAATCATCCATCTGATCACCCGTTATGCGCGGGTCACCAAGTGCATAAGCCAGGTTCTCATCAGTCACTGCGATTGCATAGAAGTCCAGCACATCACTCCAGCGCTGAAGTGATGAAGTCTCGCTAGCAAGCCTGAATACGGCTTCTGCATAAGGCCTGGCGATTGTAGTGCGTTCTGCCATTTTATATCCTTAATGCGTCAAGTATCAGAGCTGCTGGGCAAGATCATCAAGGAGTTCGGCATGCGCCTTCTCGTCGATTTCTTTTTTCAGTATAGAAGTTGCACCGGCCACTGCCAATTTGGCAACGGACGACCGTAATTCCTCACGAGCACGATTAGATTCAAGCTCAATCTCAGACTGTGCACTGGCAAGAATTCTTGCCCGTTCTTCATTAGCCTGTTCTTTAGCTTCATCAACAATGCCGTCAGCACGCTTATTGGCATGCGCAATCAGGTCAGAAGCCTGATCTTTAGCGGCCTTGATCTTTTCTGTAGCTTTTTTCTGTGCCAGTTCAAGATCACCTTCTGCACGTGACGCCGCGGCAAGGCCGTCAGCGATGTTTTTCTGCCGCTCACGCAGCGCACCGACCACAGGTGGCCAGACATATTTCATACAAAAGATAACAAACAGCGCAAAGGCAATAGCCTGCCCAAGTAATGTCGCATTAATATTCACGACTGCATCTCCAGGTTTCCAGGGTTAATGCAAGACACTTGTTTAAGCGACAGCAAACAGGATGTAGAAGGCGATACCAACTGCGATCATAGGTACCGCATCAACAAGACCCATTACAATGAAGAACTGGGTACGGAGTAGGGGGATCAATTCTGGTTGTCGCGCAGCTCCTTCAAGGAACTTGCCGCCGAGTGAACCAATGCCGATAGCGGCACCAAGGGCTCCAAGACCCATCAAAATTGCGCCTGCGATAAATAACAGTGCTTTGGCTTCTTCCATTGTATTTCTCTCTATGAGTTGAATTATGGGTTGAATTTAAAAATTAATGATCATCCACAGTGTAGGCCATGTCCATATATACAATGGTTAACACCATGAAAATAAATGCCTGCAGTACTACGATAAGGATATGGAATATTGCCCATGGAAGGGACAATGTCCACTGTACATACCATGGCAGCAGAGCAATCAGAATAAATATCATTTCACCGGCATACATGTTACCAAAAAGTCGAAGACCCAGTGAAATCGGCTTGGCAATCAGGCTGACACCTTCGAGCAGCAGGTTAACAGGAAACATGTATTTTGGAAAAGGGTGGAATGCCAGCTCGGCAAAGAAACCACCCGGTCTTTTAATTTTGAAACTGTAGTAAAGCGTCAGCGCAAAAACAGATAGCGCCATACCCATGGTAGCGTTCGGATCTGTGGTTGGCACGACCTTGAGGAAATGCACACCGAGCAGGCCGGCTATATAGGGCAGAAAATCTACCGGCACTAGATCCATCGCATTCATCAGCAGAATCCAGACAAAAACTGTCATTCCCATTGCACCAATAAAACTGTTTTTACCGGTGAATGAACTTTTTACATTGTCCTCGACAAACTCAAGTATCCACTCTACAAAATTCTGTAAAGGACCGGGGACACCGGAGGTTGCGCTTTTCGCTGCCTTGCTGAACAGAAATATGAACAGCGCACCGAGGGCGATAGAAAACCCGAGCGTGTCGACGTTGATGGCCCAGAAACCCATTTCTTTGGCTTCCTCGGCAGAATGTGCAAGCCCCCAGCTACCATCAGGATGCTGACCATAGGTCAGGTTCGTTAAATGGTGCTTGATATATTCTGAAGACGTTAAAGTATCGCCTGCCATGTCAACCCTTATTCATTAAAGAAACTAACCAAGTAGCCTGAATCATTTTGTTGATAAATAGTCTAAATGTGGTGACATATAAGTCCAACACATTTTATCTATAAAGGCTATAAGATCAGGCTATAGTGAGTTATATCCGAATTAATCCTTATGTATGCCTGCAATTAACACAGGTGACACCTGAATCCACAGAAAAGCGGCAAACAAGGCCGCCACATTCAGTGGCTTTAACAACACCACAGCCAGAATAAACATAACCATGGTCAACAAAAACTTGCCTATCAAACCGCGGTAAACTGATGCAGCGATTTGATCCTTCTGCCAACTACCTGCATTGCTAAATAACCTTACGGCAAAAAATGCATTGGCAACTACTGAAATCATGCCACCTGCAAGTGCCGAATAGGCTGTTTCCAGGTCAAAAACAATCAGTAGTATAACAGCTGTAAATATCGTCAGGAATAGTTGCCAGCCTACAATTCTGCGACCCGACTGAGAATGCATACTGTTCAACTGACAAATTCACGGCCATGGCAATTAAAGGGCATCAAAATGCCTTTGCAGAATCGCGCACAGTATAGTGATAAGCTCCTTTTTGGTCAACATCAGTTTAACGAATAACAAAAATTCCTGAAGGACTAAATGATGAAATGGATGCAACGTTCAAGCTAAGGGCAATAGCCATAGTGGCTGACCCCGAAAAACACCCTTATCGAATTTTTTCCAGTATCCCCTGCAAGACGTCATTTCCATGAAAATCTATCATCAGCTTACCTTTTCCGCGACTGCCGAGCTTGATTTCCACATGCGTGCCCAGCTTCTCGGAGAGGGATTCTTCAAGATGACGAATGTCGGGGTCTTTTTCCTTTACTTTAGTGACTGGATTAGCATTTTCTTCCTGCAGCCTGCGGACCAGGCTCTCTGCCTGCCTCACACTCATACCACTTTTGATAATTTGCTGCGCTGCTTTCTGCTGCATAGCCTCATCAAGCGAGAGCAGGGCACGTGCATGCCCCATATCCAGCTGTCCCTGTTCCAGCAGGGAACTGACATCAGATTGCAGAGATAAAAGTCGCAGTAAATTGCTCACCGCAGCCCGTGAACGACTGACACTATCTGCCACCTGCTGATGCGTCATAGTGAATTCTTCTATCAAACGCTGCATACCCCTGGCTTCTTCAATGGGGCTGAGATCTTCCCGCTGTAAATTCTCGATCAGACCAATCACCATAGCGTCTTCGTCAGACAACTCACGCACCACAACCGGCACACGATCCAGCTGCGCCTGTTGAGCCGCTCTCCAGCGACGCTCACCAGCGATTATTTCATAATCACCGCTCGGCAGTTTACGGGCGACTATTGGCTGTAGCACACCCTGCTTGGCAATTGAATTTGCGAGGTCATCAAGTGCCTCTTTATCTATTTGCCGTCGGGGCTGAAATTGCCCTCGCTGTAACAGCTCTACCGGTAATTGCTGTAACTTGTCGGGTGCAACATCACCCATGGCAGCGCCATTTTCTCCCAGCAATGCGTCAAGACCACGTCCCAGTCTGTTCTTTTTTGTATTCATTGAATAGCTTCTCTTCCTATAACTTCGCCCGCCAGTGCCAGATAGGCAATTGCACCTTTAGAGCGTTTATCATATGCCAATGCCGGTTTACCATAACTCGGTGCTTCAGCCAGACGAATATTTCGAGGAATAATTGTGTGGTAAACCTTATCTCCAAAATGTTTTTTCAGCTGTTTCGACACTTCTGTGGCCAGTGTATTTCGACGGTCAAACATAGTTCGCAGCAACCCTTCTATAATCAGGTCCGGATTAAAAGCCGACCGTATTTTACGCACCGTATTGACCAGCTCGGTCAGGCCTTCCAGGGCAAAATATTCGCATTGCATCGGAATAACCACCGCGTCCGACGCCACCAGCGCATTGACGGTCAGTAAATCCAGCGATGGTGGACAATCTATCAGTATAAAATCGTACTCATCACGTACAGACTGTAATGCTTCCCGCATACGAAATTCACGGTGCTCCTCACCTACCAGCTCAATTAGTGCGCCAGACAACTCTCGATTTGATGCGATCACATCAAACGCCGACTTTGTCTTTACTATTGCATCTGCTACCGGTGCGGAGTGCATCAGGACTTCATACACTGTGGCTTTCTGAGAGTCCCTGTCTACGCCGCTTCCTGCAGATGCATTGCCCTGCGGATCAAGATCCACCAACAGAATTTTTTGCTCCATCCGCGCGAGAGAAGCAGCCATATTGATTGCCGTAGTGGTTTTTCCAACACCGCCTTTCTGATTTGTTATTGAAAAAACTTTAGCCATTAGACTGGTTCACCTAAAAATTTTGTAAATACCATAATCGAGAGCACTGGTTTGCTGAAGCAATGCGTTAATAAAACAGGGCTGCCTACTATAGCGAATATTAACAGTAAACAATTCAAAAGCGCTGAACTCAATAAACCTTTTTTTGAACTTATTGATGTGTCCGTTGGTCGCTTTTATTACATATCACCAGGTGCCGCTGCTCTGGCAGACCAGGTACCGTTACATTGACGACGCTGTCAACATGAAAGCCCGCTGGCATCTGCGAGTCTTCAGCGCCCGGCCAGAGACCTTTCATGGCGACCAGCCTGCCACTGTCGGCAAGCATGTGTGCGGAATTTTCAATAAATGTCTGCAGACTGCTAAATGCGCGACTGATTAAAGTATCAAATTTTTCAGCAGGCTCATATTCCTCAGCGCGCTGGTGAACTATGGTTACATTTTTCAGTTTTAATTGTGCCTGCACCTGCCGCAGAAAGCGACACCGTTTGGCGTTACTATCCAGCAATGTTATCTGCAAATGGGGACACGCCAGTGCGACAGGGATCCCCGGTAAGCCGGCACCGCTACCAATATCGATGACCCTGCTTCCATGCAGATAGGGTACCACCGACAAACTGTCCAGCAGATGCCTGTTCAGCATATTCGCATCACCCTTGACTGCTGTCAGGTTATATACCCGGTTCCATCGCTTTAACAGGGCAAGATATGAAAACATGGCATGCTGTGCGCTATCACTGACTTCAACGCCAAGCTCGCTGGCACCGCTGGCCAGCCTCACCCTGGAGGTAGTTGAATTTCCCATCAGGCTGATTTGCTTTTCATATGAACCAGCAGCAATGAAATGGCAGCTGGCGTTATTCCGGATATGCGTGATGCCTGGCCGATGGTCGTCGGTTTATGCTCAGTCAGCTTCAATGTCACTTCTGCCGAAAGTCCTCTAACCTTACTGTATTCTATAGTCTCGGGCAGACGCATTTCTTCATGATGACGATGCTTCTCAACTTCTGCCTGCTGACGGGAAATATAGCCGGCATACTTGGCCTGGACCTCTACCTGCCCGCTGACTGCATCATCGCAGACAGCGTCACCCGCGCCAGGCAGCTTCATCAGCTTGTCATAATCCATCTCCGGACGCTTTAGTAGATCCAGCAGGTTTACTTCATGCGCCAGTGGCTGGCCAAGCACCTGCTCGACGATAGCTGGAGTCAAGTCTTCCGGACGCAGCCAGACTGATGCCAGGCGCTGTTGCTCGGCAATTATTGCCTGCCGTTTCTCTGCAAACATGTGCCAGCGACTGTCATCCACCAACCCTAATTCACGTCCTTTTTCTGTCAAACGTAAATCAGCATTATCCTCGCGCAGCAACAAACGATACTCGGCACGCGAGGTAAACATACGATAGGGCTCAGAGGTTCCTCTAGTTACCAGGTCGTCAATCATCACACCGATATAGGCCTCATCACGAGCCGGGTACCAGGGTTCTTCTTCTCGCATACTGCGGACGGCATTAATACCCGCTAACAAGCCCTGGGCGGCAGCCTCTTCATAGCCGGTAGTGCCATTGATCTGCCCGGCAAAAAACAAACCCGCAAGATATTTTGTCTCCATCCATGGGTAGAGGTCGCGTGGATCCATATAGTCATACTCGATGGCATAACCCGGTCGCGTGATAAAGGCCTGTTCAAAGCCCTTAATCGATCGCACCAGTGACAGCTGAACATCAAAGGGAAGGCTGGTCGAAATGCCATTTGGGTATATTTCATTCAGACCCAGCCCTTCTGGCTCAACAAAGATCTGGTGACTATCTCTATCAGCAAACCGAACCACCTTGTCTTCAATAGAAGGGCAATAACGCGGTCCTACGCCTGATATATCACCACTATACAACGGTGACCTGTCCAGACCATCGCGAATCAGCTCATGCGTGCGCGTGTTGGTGTATGTAATGTGGCACGGCACCTGTTTCGGGTGCTGATGACGATCACCTGTATATGAAAAAACCGGCACCGGATCATCACCCGGCTGTTCCTGCATGACAGTAAAATCAATGCTCGATCTGTCAATGCGAGGAGGGGTCCCTGTCTTTAACCGCCCTACACGAAAAGGTAATTCCCGCAGGCGCTTTGCCAGTGCATTGGATGGCGCATCGCCAGCACGGCCACCTGACTGATTCGTCTGCCCAATATGAATGACTCCGCCAAGAAATGTACCACTGGTTAAAATAACCGCAGGCGCTCGAAACTCCAGCCCCATGCGCGTGACAACACCGGCCACTCTTTCCTGCTCGATAAGGAGATCGGCAACTTCCTGCTGAAAGACATGCAGACCTGGCTGTGATTCAATCATCTGTCGAATCGCTGCTTTGTATAATACCCGGTCAGCCTGTGCCCGTGTTGCACGCACGGCAGGCCCTTTGCGAGAATTAAGGATGCGGAACTGGATTCCTGCAAGATCGGCAGCCTGGGCCATGGCACCACCCATCGCGTCTATTTCTTTAACCAGGTGCCCCTTACCGATGCCGCCGATAGCCGGATTGCATGACATCTGACCTATGGTTTCAATATTATGGGTCACCAGCAGCACACGAGCGCCCATACGGGCCGCCGCCAGAGACGCCTCGGTACCGGCGTGACCGGCGCCAATTACAATAACATCGAAGGATTCAGGATACTGCATAGTTGACCGTTTTCAGTAATGAACCGGACATTATACACTTGACTGCTTAAAGCCAGAGCTAATAATTCTATACCTGCCTAATTTTAAGGCAGAATTTCAATCTGGAATTATTCTTGGGACTTTATTAATTGCTGATGTACAGACGGCTCAGTGAAAATCAGATAACAAATTCTATTTCAACACCGGCCAGGTTTATCATGTCTCCGCCTGACAGCGGAGTAGACTGTGATTTCAGCTCTTTGCCATTGACTGTCGGCGCATTCCCACTACCACTGGCACCTGATATATAAGATATGAAATAGCCTGTTTTACGGCGCGAAACGACAACTACCTGTACACCAGGCCGACCCAGGGTTACCATCGCACGATTAACTTTTACTTCCTTGCCCGCTGCTGGTCCACTGCGTACCTTAAGCACAGCGACCCGGCTGCTAGGCTTGGGTTCAACCGCATTAATGGCTGCGGTATCTTCCGCGTCCTTCATAGCCTTTACCTGTGAGTCCGTCGCCACACCACGGGCAATTTTTCCCGGCTTGAGTATCATAGTTTTCTCAAAGTCGTCTTCATCAATTCCGGGGCCATCATTGTCTGAGTGATAGACCAGCTTGCTATTTCCAACAGTGATTACATCGCCTTCCTGCAACACAGTTTTATCAGTGCGGTTGCCATTGATATAAGTACCATTAGTAACGCTGAGATTTTCAACAAATGAATCATCAAGAATACTGATGATAAGGGTATGTCGCCCGCTTACTGCGGGGTCTGCCAATACGATATCCACACCGGGTCGTCGCCCGATGATCATCCGGCTTTGAGTTAATTCGAATTCCTTTTCTTCGTTTTCCAGACGCAATATGGCCATATCTTTTCCCGTTGCTTCTTCAGTTCAGATTATTTAATTAACGATGGCTGTTAATAATGAATGTTCTTAACAATTACCTGTTTCGGGGTCGCACCGTCATCCTGAGAATAATTTATTCAAACGATTCGTCCATGAGCTGGATTTTACCTTGCTGTCATCTATCCTTACCACAATAACGGTGACATTGTCTTTGCCGCCATTTGACAATGCTTTGTTGACTAGCTCAACGGTTCCGTATTCCAGATCAGTGGATGAGCGCCGAAGAATATTAGCAACATCCAGATCATCCACCATATCTGTCAAACCATCTGAGCAAAGCAGATACATATCACCCATACGCACATCATAATCATATAGATCGATTTCAACCGACGGGTCTATCCCCAATGCGCGGGTGACAATGTTTCGCTGTTCTGATGCCCTGGCTTCTTCCAGTGTATAAAACCCATGATCAACGAGTTCCTGAACTACAGTATGGTCAGTGGTTAATAACTCAAGACGATAATCACGATAACGATAAATCCGTGAGTCTCCGATATGGGCGATACTGACCTTTCCATCATGGAACCAGGCCGCAGAAACCGTCGTACCCATGCCAAGGCAATCCTGGCTGTCATGCGCTGTATCATAAACTTGCTGGTTGGCATGATGCAGAGCCCTGTGCAGAATGGCTGACTCCATATCCTGCCTACCATCCAGCTCGACCTCTTCCTTACTACCTTTAATCTGCTTGACCGTATGGACCAGTGAAGTTATCGCTATAGCACTCGCCACTTCGCCTGCCTTATATCCACCCATGCCATCGGCGAGCACGGTCAGGCCCATTTCGGCATCAAAACCGAAATTGTCTTCGTTGTGTTCGCGCACACAACCTGTATCTGATTTTGCTTCAATAGCAAGTTTTGTCATTATTTTTTACCGGCCATCTTTTTCGCGCAAGTTAGCAGGTCGCGCGCAAGTTTCTTGCCATCCTGATACCGGTCATCAGCATCCTTTTTTAACAATTTGTCTAATATTTCCCGAATACATTCCCCATTCTGCTTCAAATCCGGTCGCAGAACAAAGAGATCGGGTGGAGATTCATTAGTGATCTTATACATCAGTTTAGTAAGAGAATCAGCTTTATATGGCAAACGAGCAGTAAGTAGCTGAAACATCAGTACTCCAAGCGAATACAGGTCGGTTCTTCCATCAAGTTTTTTACCACGCAGTTGTTCAGGCGACATCGATGAAGGTGTACCGAGTACCATGCCCGTCTTTGTACGCCGTGAATCGGTTAGCCTGGCGATACCAAAATCAGTAATTTTCAATTGCCCAGTAGCTGGGTCATACATAACATTTGCAGCCTTGATATCGCGGTGGATAATTTCCCTGCTATGCGCATAGGCTAGAGCACCTGCGAGTTTCATACCCATTTTCACTACCGTCAAGGGCGGCAATAAAGTACCCTTCTTGGTATAGACACGCAAGTCACTGCCGGTCAAAAACTCCATGGCAATATAGGCCAGCTTATCATGCTCCCCGGCATCATAAATTGTTACGATCTGTGGATGATGCAATCGCCCGGCAGCTTCAGCCTCGTGAAAGAAGCGACCAAGTACACTTTCCTGCTCATCTTCATCAAACTCTCGTTTCAGGTTGAGTGTTTTAATTGCTACTGTACGATTTATCTTTGGATCACGACCCTGATAAACCATACCCATCGCACCTTTGCCAATCTCCTGCTCAACAAGATAACGACCCAGTGCGCGTTGCTCGGTAGAAACTTCATCGCTGTCATCTTGCGGATCCAGCGATGTGATAACCGTTTTGACATCAGGTACTATTTTTTTCTGATCAATCATTACGGTATCTTCCATCATGCGTGCCTTCTCAAGCCTGTCCTGTAAGTCCGTGAAATGAGGATTGTAGCTTTCCATATACTGGTACACAGCTACCGCACGATCGAATCTTCCGTCATTCTCAAAGTCCTGTGCCAGGTAGAACAACAGCACCATAATTGAATTATCCAACGGGCACTTGCGAAAACTTTCAAATGCCGAATCCAGCTCTCCACGCTTTTGTGATGCAAGTCCCACACGGCGATGCACTTCACCGGACATAACAGCTGGTTTATGTGTTTGTGCCCGCATGCTGGCCATCACACCTGCCAAAACGAATCCCGACAGCAGCAGCAAAATGGGTGGATACATGTCCATCCAGATCGATGCCTCGAGCATCAACAATACTTCGATCCCGAGCAGAATCAAAACCAGTACAGCAATGACGATTATTCTTGCTTTCAGGTCCTGTCTGAATAACCTTATTAGCAAAAACGCAATCAGGATTAGTACTGCGGTGGAAACTATCGAGGCCCAGCCAGGCACTGCAATTAATCCGCCGTCCAACATACTGGCCAGGGTATTCGCGGCCATCATAACCGGCGGTACTGCAATCCCAGCCGGTGTTCGTACAGCAGGAGTCAGCCCATTTGCTGTCACGCCAAGCAATACAATTTTTCCCTTCAGAAAATTTTCCGCGACAGCACCCTGCAATACATCATGGTATGAAACTACGTCTACCAGGTAGTTATTGTATGCACTGGATGGGTAAAAGTATGGCCATATCCTGAGCTCCTGGTCAGTTGCTATTGAACGACCAGCAACGCTGACACTCGCTGCATCGTCAATATCTACATCTGACAGGGTCATACCAGTTGCGTACAAGTACATTTGCATAGCAAGAGACGGAACCAACTGTCCATTAACTTTAAGAAACAATGGCACGCTGCGAATTGTTTTCCCGTTACCGCCGTCGAAAAGGGTACCGGCATATCTGGCAGCGGGTCCACCGGCACTACCAGGCAACGGCAGTACGGGTCGTGCAGGAGGCAGCACTAAGGAATGATCATTGTGCAAGCTATCCTGCAGCAGGTATTCGGGAAGCGCAGTCTGCGTCAGGTCATAGTTTGAAACACCAACAAAGGGTATGCCTGCAATTACCAGTCCCTGGCTGCGAATTTCTGTTGATAAAACCTCCAGCTGCTGGCCGTACACCGGTGGTGAAGCAAGAGTGTTACTGCTGGATGGGTCGGCCCTGTTAAGTGAATGCAAACCAACGTAGCCTGCCTGTTGAATACCGGCAGAAATCAGATTTTCAAACAGTCGCAGGTGAGTTTCAAATGAAACCGGATAAGCCGCGTTCTTTGCAAGTGTGTGCTCATCAATCGCTACCACCAGCACCTTTGATACAGGTGCATCCCCGAGCGTGCGAATTTTGTCATAAAGTGAAAGCGACGCTGGTTCAAGCGCACCAATCCTGCTCGCTATTAGAATTATCAGCAGCAAGGCCAGGACCACTAAACCATTTCGCGACAATATTAAAGACTTCATGGCCGCTGCCATTCCTCCAAAATTCAGAACGGCTTCAATGGGGCCGTAGCTGTATTAATTTTTGTTCTTGTACTGGGCATTGCATATTCGCATGACCGCGGAAAACCATCAAGACACCAACAATAACAGCATAATATTCATTTACTACATCATGCCGTCAGACAGGAGAGCATCAATTACTGACAAATGGTTTTAGCACAGAATTTCATAGTATTGAATAACTCTCTGGACCAGGAGATGGAGGAAAATCCGCGACAGAATATCGGCGCCAGAGCTTACCTCTATAAACTTTCAAAGCGGGCAAGCGATCTTTGCTGCATGCTCTGTTATGATTGAATTTCACAAAAAAAGTATCGACACTTCAAAACTATGCCAAGCCATTTTTGTTCACAAAAAATATTAGCCCTGACCTGTGCTTTTCTCGCACTTCTGCTGCTCAGTAATGCAGCGCATGCTGAAATCTACCTGACCAGGGAAAAAGACAATGGCGTGCCTATGCATCAAGAAGTAAAGACTTTCCTCTGCAGCGATAAAATCTTCGGTGTTATAACGGGAAAATGGCCTGGCGGCAGTGAGCACCTGCTGGAAGCATACTGGACCGACCCGCAAGGCAAACAGCGAGAGCATACACGATACAAGTTCATTGCCAGAGATGGAGAAACCCGTACCTGGGTCTGGCTGCTTCTGCATCGTGCAGAACCAGACATCCTTGAACGACTGATGATGCAGGAAGATGATAGCCTGCGGGTATTCAACGGGGAATGGAGAGTCGATTTTTATCTCGATGGCAAAAAAAAGAGCCGATTGACGTTTAATGTCACATGTGAATAAATCCCCTCACCATAAAAAGAACTAGAAACCTATACAACAGTACTTATACACAAAGGAAGAACATCTTCATGAAGCATATAACCATAAAAAACACCGGCATTATTAGCCTGATTAGCATCTTTTTATTCTGCTCCGGTTGTAGCAGCGACAACAACAGCGAAACCTCCAGTGGAGGAGGCAGCACCACAAGTTCAACGACTACTACTGCAACACCAGCATCTCCAGTTGAACCTGCACCTGTTTCATCTATCGCCGGTACATATATTGGTACTGCAACTGCAACAGCCTCTGCGCTAGGGCTTTCTGAATCTGAAACTATTCCGGTAACCATCACTGTGAGTGAAGACGGCAGAGTCACGATCGAAAGCGGCTCGGATATATTCCCGGACGTCATCACACTTAACGGTAACACCTTCAGTTATAGCCAGACTTTTGTAGATGAATCCTTTGGTTCTTCTGCAACGTGCAGCGGGACACTGACCCTGCAGGGTTCCATTGATAACAATGGCAGCTTAACTGCCACACTTAGCTCACAATCAGCAGTATGCAATGGCATCCCCGGAACCGTGGCCGGTTCTTTGTCTGCAACAAAGCAATAAATCCACAACAAGAAAAACTCCTAGCTCATGGCAGCTGAATCCAGAAAAGTCATCATTGCTGCACTGATCGGCAATCTAATGGTTGCGATTACTAAATTTGTCGCGGCCACTATTACCGGCAGCTCAGCGATGTTTTCTGAAACTATCCACTCAGTCGTTGATACCGGCAACCAGGTAATGATGTTATACGGCCTGAAGAGAGCCAGTCTTCCAGCTGACGACCGTTTCCCTTTTGGCCATGGAAAAGAAATCTACTTCTGGAGCTTTGTAGTTGCCATTATGATTTTTGGTGTAGGTGCAGGGCTTTCTTTCTATGAGGGCGTGCATTCGCTGCAAAACCCGACTCAGCTGGTGAATCCGACGATCAACTATATAGTTCTGTCGCTTGCGATAATCTTTGAAGGTGTTGCCTGGATGTTTGCCTGGAAGGCCTTTTCTCGCCAGAGGGGAAGGCGAGGGCTGATTGAGGCAGTACAAAGAGGCAAGGACCCTTCTCTGTTTGTCGTACTGTTTGAAGACAGCGCAGCCATGTTAGGCCTGGTCGTTGCAATGGCAGGCATTGCCCTGGCAGATATAACAGGCAACCCTGCATTTGACAGTATCGCCTCATTACTGATTGGACTCATTCTAGCGTTGACGGCCGCCTGGTTGGCCTATGAAACAAAAGGTCTACTGATAGGGGAAAGAGCTAACCCCGATGTTGTAAGAGGCATCGAAAAAATGGCCTTGTCACACCGCAAAATCCACCATATCAACGATGTTCTGACTATGCATATGGGCCCGGATTATGTACTTGTTAACCTGAGCGTAGAATTCACAGACTCTGCCAGGGCCGATGAAATTGAGGATGCTGTCGCACAACTTGACCATTCAATTAAGAAACGGTTTCCAGATGTCAAAAGGGTGTTCATAGAAGCCGAGGCACGTCGTTTCAAATCAGCAACACTGATAAACTAATCTTGTTAACTTCCAGATACATTATTAGAAGCTTTTGCTGTGACTTAATACCTGTAACTATAACCGGAATACGTTCATCTATTTCAGTATAGACTTTTCTCGCCTTCAGGTCGTGATTTGAAACGTCGATGCACCCAGAAATACTGTTCAGGCATTTCCCTGATGCCCCGTTCAATAACTTCATTCATACGCCTGGCATCTTCAACTGCATCATCAGAAGGAAAGTTATCCAGTGGCGGCAAGAAAATCACCTCATAACCAGCGCCCTGCGGCAACATTTTCGTAAAGCAGGGAATTACAGCAGCCTTACTTAAACGAGCAAAACGCGATAGTCCGGGTGTCACGGCCGTCTCTATACCAAAGAATGGGGCAAATACCTTGTCAGCGGAACCCGGGTCCTGATCCGGCAGATAGTAAAAAGGGCTGCCGCCACGCACCATTTTCACAACCTGTCGCATATCTGATTTTCGCTCTATCATAATGCCGCCAAATCGACTGCGCGCGCGCCGTACCAGGTAATCAATTAACGGGTTCCTAATCGTCTGGTACATACTGAGGCTATGGCGCTCCGGCGCAAGCACGAGACCTGCAATCTCCATTGCGACGAAGTGCGGTGCGAGTAAAATTACCGGCTTGTCAGCGCTAATCTGCTGATCAAAGTAGTGTCTGTCGCGCATGGTGACCAGTCGCTGCAGCCTTCTCTGCGAAGCAAACAGGTTTATCCCGATAGTTAATACTGCCTGGCCAAGCGCCTTGAAGTGCTCCTTCATTAATTGCTCGATTTGATTGCTATCAAGCTCAGGGAAACACAACGTTAAATTCGTTCTTACAATATGTGAGCGACGACCTGCAATACGGTTGAGAAAAACGCCAAGGCCTCTACCGAGAAACGCCGTCACCCGTAACGGCAATAAACTGATCAACCAGAGGAGGAGAATACCAGCCCAGAGCAGCCAGTAGCGTGGTTGGAGAAACTGCCTCATCAGTACGGTGCTTGCTCGCCGTCAGGACGGGTCTTGAATAACTTGAATGTCCAGGCATACATCTCTGGCATTTTTCTAATTCCCTTCTCAAGTGCCCTGTTCATATTTGTCGCATCAATGAGATCATCACCGGAAGGAAAATTCTCTAATGGCGGGTCGATAAACAATTCATATCCCCTGCCGCCGGGTAGACTATGCATAAAAATTGGCAGCACATCGGCATTTCCCAAACGTGCCATCATTGACAAGCTGGTGACAGTCCAGCTCTGTATTCCGAAAAAGGGAGCAAACACGGAAGCAGGCGAACCAAAATCTTCATCTGGCATAAAATAACCGGTGTATCCCTGTCGCAGATAACGCACCATTGGCCTCATTCCCTGTTCTCGGGTCACCATCAGGTTACCGTTTCGCATCCTGCCTCGATACATCATCCAGTTAAGCAAGCGGCTTTTCAATGGCTTCATCATGCTGACCCCCGCCTGATAACGTGAGATATACTGTCCACACAAATCCACAGTCAGTATATGCCCCGTTACCAGCACTACGCTCCGACCCTGCTTAATTAACGCAAGGTAACGCTCGAGGCCATGTACAGTAGTTAATCTGTCCAGACGAGGTGAGGGTGCCCACCAGCAAATAGCCAGGTCAAAAATATTCGCTCCGTATGCCTCAAAATGTCGCAGCACCATTGAGTCTTTCTCTTCGCCTGACAATTCAGGGAAGCAAAGGTCGATATTGATTCGGGCAATTCTGCGACGCTTTTCATTGACGCGATAGAAGATGCGTCCGATGGCCCGCCCCATGACGTGTAATACTGGCAATGGCAAAAACACCAGTACCCTCAGAAGAATAAGAAACAACCAAAGCAGCCAGTATCTTGGATAAAAAAATGACCATTCAAAGCTTGCTTGCCCTGCAGCACTCTTTTCTGATTTCCTGTCTCTCTCTGGCATAGAGTCCACTAAATAAAATGTTGTCCCAGGCTGACGATGGGGATGACGATTCGTTATTAATCAGGCATTATTATGCCATGGATAATAATGAAGCTTTGATACGTTTTTATCGGCTGTTACGTCAACATGGACTTAACGACTCACACAGCGGAAATATTTCATATTTACAAAATGGTGATTTTTATATAACACCAACGGGTGCTTGTGCAGATTTACTGGAAAGCAGTGACCTGGTCCATTGCACCATGGACGACAAGCCTGTTCCTGCTGCTTCGCTTGATCAGCATGCCCATCGTGCCATCTATCGCCATAACCCGGAAGCCCGCGCAGTCATACATTGTCATAACCCATATACAGTGGCACTCACCCTCAATGGTGAAGATTTTATCCCTGTAGACCTGGAAGGTAAGTATTACTTTCCACGTGTGCCCGTTATATCCATCAGCTTCAAGACCTATTTCGAGCATTCACCTATCCTCATAGCTACTGCGCTGGCCGAATACCCTGTCGTTGTCGTGCGCGGCCATGGCATCTATGCCCAGGGTGAGTCGATAGAAATGGCTTATAAATGGGTCTGCTCACTGGAACAGTCTGCTAAAACTGCCTTTCTTGCCAGACAGGCAGACACCTTCAGTGATGACCACGACCTGACACTGGAATAGACTATCACTTCATCAGTGGACAAGGACAGACCACCTGGTTTTGCTGATACACCAGCTACTGTTTTAAACGGCATTGCTTCCCGAGTTTCCGCACGCCTGCAACGCCTTGGAATAGAGACTGTACAGGATTTACTTTTCCACCTGCCAGCACGCTACGAAGACCGTACACAGCTGAGGCCTCTCGGCTCACTGCAGGCCGGCAGTGAAGTCATGATACAGGGTACAGTCGAACTCTCAGAGGTTCGCTTTGGCCGGCGCCGCATGTTGTTGACGCGTGTTTCAGATGGCACAGGTTTCATCACTTTGCGTTTCTTTCACTTCTCTGCCGCGCAGCAAAGAAACCTCGCCAGGGGATCTATCATTCGCTGTTACGGTGAAGTACGGCGCAGTGGACCCGACCTCGAGATCGTCCATCCGGAATACAAAATCATCGATTCTGAATCAGCAGATATTATTGAACAGACTCTGACGCCGGTTTACCCGACAACAGAGGGTGTTCACCAGCTATCATTGCGACGCTATACTGAACAGGCCATTAACCTGCTTGCGCAGCAGTCGGAGCGTTTACCCGAACTGCTGGATACCCCCTCTTGCCGCAGCATGGGTTTACCGCTGCTGGCAGAATCGTTGCAGTACATTCACCGTCCGCCACGCAACGCAAATACCATACTGCTGCAACAGGGCTTACACCCGATGCAAAGACGACTGGCACTGGAAGAGCTATTGTCGCATCACCTGTCAATACGGCAGTTACGCAAACGTGGAAAAACAAACCGATCATTCTTGATAAACGATGCAAGCAGTCTTACCGATGATTTCACCAAAGACCTGCCTTTTTCATTAACCGGCGCCCAGCAGCGTGTCATCAATGAAATATTTTCAGACCTTGAGCAGAGCAATGCTATGCAACGCCTGCTGCAGGGTGATGTAGGCTCCGGCAAGACAATTATCGCTGCGCTGGCCGCACTGGCCACACTGCGCGCTGGTCACCAGGTTGCACTAATGGCACCAACTGAATTGCTCGCAGAACAACATTTGCAGACCTTGTCCAAATGGTTGATTCCTCTGCATATTAAGATCTGCCTGCTCGCTGGCAAACTGCCGGTAAGGCAAAAAAGAAGCGCGCTTTCCTCTATCGCTAACGGTGATACGCAATTGGTGATTGGCACACATGCACTGTTTCAGGATGACGTCGAGTTCTTGCAACTGGGTCTAATTATAGTTGATGAACAACATCGCTTCGGCGTTCATCAACGGCTGGCCCTGAGAGAAAAAGGCCGGCATGGAAAATATATCCCGCACCAGTTGATCATGACAGCTACACCTATCCCCCGCACTCTTGCGATGACAGCTTATGCAGACCTTGACACCTCTATCATTGATGAATTACCGCCCGGCCGTCAACCGGTTGAGACAGCAGTGATGCCCGACACAAAACGGGATGAGATTATACAGGCAGTACGCAAAGCATGCGTCGATGGACGACAGGTCTACTGGGTATGCACCTTAATTGAAGAATCTGAAGCACTGCAATGCCAGGCGGCAGAAGTCACTAGCGAATTTCTCTCTGAAGTACTCGAGGGACTCAGCGTTGGCCTGATACATGGAAGAATGAAGACACAGGAAAAAGAGGCCGTAATGAATGCATTTCGCAATGGGAATACCGATATACTGGTTGCAACGACCGTCATAGAAGTCGGTGTTGATGTACCGAATGCCAGCCTGATGATAATAGAAAACGCTGAACGCCTGGGACTTGCACAATTGCATCAGTTACGCGGCAGGGTAGGCCGGGGATCTACAGCCAGCGCCTGTGTATTAATGTACCAGGGGAAACTATCCGCCAATGGCCGCGCCCGCCTGGCTGCCATGCGCGAAACCACTGATGGATTTGAAATCGCTCGAAGAGACCTGGAATTGCGTGGGCCCGGCGAACTTCTGGGTACGCGACAAACGGGTTTGCTGCAGTTGCGTATCGCCGATCTATCACGCGATGCAGATCTACTGGAACGAGTACCAGAACTCGCTGCTGAAATCGAAAGAGAAACACCACCATTGATAGCGAAATTGATACGTCGCTGGGCGGGTGACGTAATGGGGTATGGGGATGTATGATTTATATCTGCTCAGTTTTCGGTCTCCTGTGTTCAGTACAATCAATATCGATAACTGAAAACTGAAAACTATATAATCCCCCTGATGACCCGTCCTGCAGAAAAAATCAAACAATACCTGCTGCTTATGCGTGCCGACCGGCCCATCGGCAGCTTCCTGCTGCTATGGCCAAGCTTGTGGTCATTGTGGCTGGCT
>JGI861J16260_1000002_pt1 | contig 30320 bp, 27 predicted proteins | sample TiedelARG06_123m_FD_16260 | JGI IMG/M metagenome (IMG submission 16260)
AGTTTTCAGTTTTCAGTTTTCAGTTTTCAGTTTTCAGTTTTCAGTTTTCAGTTTTCAGAAAACAGTACCTATAAACTATAAACTGAACACCTGGAACTGAAGACTTTTCACTTTCATTGTTATTCTCATCAGGTTTCTCCATCCTGCCATACACTGCCGAGGGACTTAAAGTCTGGACAAGAGTACAGGATTATTTCTATGCCTTCATGCTTACATGCCTTGCCAACCGCCATCAGTTCAGAATCATAAAACCATGGACTACATGGTTTATTGCCTGAATCCTGCCAGTGCAATACTGCTGAGTAAAAGTTTAACAATGTTATGAGCTCGCAAATTGCTCTCGCACTTTACTGATTGCAGCCAGCACCTGATCTGGCGCGGTACCACCAACATGGTCACGAGCACGTACTGAACCTTCAAGTGTCAGCACATCATACACATCACTATCTATTTCTCTACTGAACTGCTGCAATGCCTCAATTGGCATATCTGACAGATCGCAGCCTGCCTGCTCTGCTGCCTGAACTGCTTTGCCTACTATTTCATGGGCATCACGAAACGGAATATCTTTCCTCACCAGATAATCTGCAAGATCTGTAGCCGTTGAAAACCCCTTGCTGGCTGCCTGGTACATGGCATCCGGCTTTACTGTCAGTTGAGGGATCATACCCGCAAAAACACGTACCGCGGCAGTTGCTGTATCCAGGCTATCGAACAGTGGCTCCTTATCTTCCTGGTTATCGCGATTATAGGCCAGTGGCTGTCCTTTCATAATCATAAAAAGCGCCATCAGGTTGCCAATTACCCGACCACTTTTCCCTCGAGTCAGCTCAGCGACATCCGGATTTTTCTTTTGCGGCATGATAGATGAACCCGTACAGTAGGCATCGCTGATATCAATAAATGCAAATTGTGCTGATGACCACATGATCAGCTCTTCTGACATGCGAGAGAGGTGAACCATGATAATGGCAGCCGCCGACATAAATTCCATGGCAAAATCACGATCAGAAACAGCATCCAGCGAGTTCGCTGCTGGTGCGTCAAAACCGAGCAATTCGGCAGTGTAGTTACGATCAATAGGATATGTCGTCCCTGCCAGTGCGGCCGCACCCAGAGGCATAGTGTTCATGCGGTCACGGCAATCCGACAGACGACCCAGATCACGCCTCAGCATTTCTACCCATGCCATCATATGATGTCCAAAGGTAATCGGCTGCGCCACCTGAAGATGAGTAAATCCTGGCATAATGGTGTCGTACTCACGTTCAGCAAGATCCAGTAATGACTCCAGTAGTTTCAATACCTCAGAGCTCAGGCCCTCAATCCCCTGACGCAGGTACAAACGAATGTCAGTTGCCACCTGATCATTGCGTGAACGCCCCGTATGCAATTTCTTGCCAACATCACCGATTCTTTCAGTCAGGCGTGCCTCAATGTTCATGTGCACATCTTCAAGGGTACGGGACCAGTTAAAGTTTCCCTGCTCAATGTCCTCAAGTATCCGATCAAGCCCCGAGATGATGGCATCGCATTCAGTATTAGTCAGGACACCGACTTTTGCCAACATACTGGCATGCGCCTTAGACCCCTGAATATCAACTTCGTACAAACGCTGATCGAAGGATATAGATTCTGTGTATTCCTCAACCAGTTTGTCAGTCGCTGCTGTAAAACGTCCCTTCCAGGGTTTTTCTTCTTTTCCTGCCATGTCAATCTGTTTCCTCGATAGATCGACGAATTATACCGACACATGAAGCATCAATAAATCCATCAAACCACTCATCCTGATAATTGAACCGATAATCAGGCACATATGGTTCATCCCGATAAATCGACTATTTTAAAGATGAGCATTAGCTCTGATCTGGTTTGCTACCCTCATCTAATCGCACCCCAATCATACTGCTAGGCCAGACCCTGCCCCCTTATGTACAAGGGGGTTTTTTAACATATTTGAGATTCTCAGATCTTTTTTTCAAGTCTGTAATAAGAGGTGTAAACAGTGTCACATTCTGAAATACCACTGAACATTTCCGACTGTTTTATTGCTTTTTTCTGAACATGAATTCAGCACTTTACCACTCATCTGTCCATTGCATCCTGTAATCAGCAATATTTTTATGCCTGTATTCTCGATGATAAATTTAACTCAGTTAGTAAAAAGCACTAACAACCTGGTCCAGCAACCCTCATCTGATACACCCCCGACAACTGGACCAGAAGATTCAGACCCCTTGTTTTCAAGGGGTTTTTTTTTATCACTGCTGTTATCATGATCGCTGTCACATCTTTAAGATATACTGCAAAGCATGATACTCGAATGACCAAGAAACAAGCCCAAACAATAAATAACCAACGAATTTCTCCTGACTACGCAAATTCCATAACAGGTATACTTTTACTCGCTGCATTACTAAGTAGCCTGGTCATCACTGCCAGCCGAGTCAGCACCTGGGACTACAATGTAATTACTGATTTCAGCGCCCTGCTTGCTGCCAGTTTTCTGATTGCACTAACTGATGCACTGGTGCTAAAAATTTTTAACCCGCTGCTGAAGAAACTGCCACTTCTGGTTAATCTGATCTCGGCCTATTTATTGCTGATGGTGACCACTTTCACCATTTGCTTCGCCCTCTACCTGGTAGTTCTTGAGCATTGGTCGTTTGATTTATCAGGTGAATGGACACAGGTTTCACTAATGCAAATTTTCGTCATTGGCACAGTGAATTACCTGGTAGTCATTAAGACACTTCTGCAGAGAGCAAAAACCAGTGAGCTTAAAAAATCTTTTCAGGCTGCCAATCTGCAGGCTTTGCAGTCACGCATCCGTCCCCATTTTATGTTCAACAGTATGAACAGTATTGCCGGACTGATAAGAAATAATCCTGAAATGGCTGAACTGGCACTTCAGGATCTGGCTGACCTGATCCGGGTTTTGATGGCAGATGCACGAAAACTTGTACCATTGGTAGCTGAAATTGAAACATCGAAACAATACCTGAAGATTGAAAAACTTCGCCTCGGTGATCGGCTTGGAGTACAGTGGCACATGAAAAGCATCCCAAAAAATTGCTTTGTCCCATCACTAATCTTGCAGCCATTACTTGAAAATGCCGTTTATCACGGTATTGAACCGAGTTTCGGTGGTGGTGTAATTGATATCGATATGCGTGCCGATGAAAACAATGTTCAAATACTCATACGTAATCCGCTGCCTGATGATGGTGCGCGCTCTCATCGGAAAGGAAACCAGATTGCTATCGATAATATAAAACAAAGATTAATCAGGCATTTCGGTGAAGGCGCATCCCTAAGTTCTACACGCCGTAATGAGATGCACATCACTAAAATTATTTTTCCAGTAATAATGAGCAGATAACCAACAGGAGGAGCTATATGAAAATTCTAATTGTTGATGATGAAAGCCTGGCAAGACAGCGCATGCGCGATCTTCTCACTGACTTAGGCGGAACAGATATTGTCGGTGAGGCGGTAAATGGCAGCGAAGCCATCGAAAAATCCGTCACCTTGAAACCTGACCTGTTGTTGATGGATATACGTATGCCAGTAATGGATGGACTGGAGGCTGCAATGCACCTGCAGGGGATTGAGAATCCACCCATGATCATTTTCACTACTGCATATGACCAGCATGCACTTGATGCCTTTGAGGTGAATGCCGTTGACTATCTGTTGAAACCAATTCGAAAGGAACGACTTGGCGCTGCATTGCAAAAAGCCCAGCCAATCACTACCAAGCAACTTAAAGAAGTATCACTTGCCGGCGATAGAAAATCATCTCGAAGTCATATCAGTGTGCACATGCGGGGAAGAATTACCCTCATCCCGGTTCAGGACATTATCTATTTTATTGCTGACAACAAGTACGTCACTGTGCGCACTGCCAGTGAACAGCATCTCATAGAGGAATCCCTGGTCAGCCTGGAAGAAGAGTTTTCTGACCGCTTCCTGCGGGTTCATCGCAGTTCACTTGTTAACACCGATTACCTGCGCGGAATGGAAAAAAATACCGCGGGTCACTGGCGTGTGTTAATGAAGGGCATAGATGAAAAACTTGTTGTCAGTCGCAGGCATACGCCCCAGGTAAGGCGCTGGGTTCGTCGTTAGTAAGTTCTTTGCGAGACACCTTGACCATTTCTATGCCGGCGTTGATTGCCTGTTGCAGATATACACCATAGAAATCTTCATTGCTAATTCCAATTATGGGCTTGCCTGCCTGTTTGCCGTCTGGCCCAAAAACCACCACCTGTGGCACTAGTGCTACCCCATGTTTTGATGCCAGTTCCGACATCGGCAGCAGCTTGCCGGAAAAATCTCTGACCAGCTGATCACTGTCGATGTCCATCTCTCGCGAAATAATCCCCGGGTAGCGTTCATCTTTCATCAGCGGAATAATATAGAGAGAACGCACCAGACGGCAGTAAGGACAGGTCGAGGAACCAAACATCACCACAAGCGGTTGTCCATGACAGGCAGCCTGGCGGGATTCGGCTACGAGATCAGTTGCCCACGGCAGCTTTTCAGCGTTGATGTCTATTTCATCACCTGATTCATCATCGGTTTCAATACCCGGCATTGCTGCCGCCGGATTAGAAAACAGCAATAATATTGCGAGAAAGGAAAACAGAGAAGTATGTATTAATGACATTGCAGGAAAGCCTCGGACTCACTTATCATATGGCGTTGAATTGTATAAATTATAGCAAATACACTTAATAATCTGTGGAGCCCTCCTTGAACAAGATTCGTATCGGTACACGCAAGAGCCCCCTTGCACTCTGGCAAGCCTACTTTATTCGCGACGAACTGCTTGCGCGGCATCCATCAGTTGAGTGTGAAATTGTAAAATTAAGCACCGAAGGTGATCGCATCCTTGACACGCCACTGGCAAAAATTGGTGGCAAGGGCTTGTTTATCAAGGAACTGGAACAGGCCCTTATAGATGGACGGGTAGATATCGCTGTGCACTCGATGAAGGATGTAACAGTTGATATACCTGAGGTCCTGCATATCCCGGTAATTTGCAAACGAGAGGCCCCCTGGGATGCCTTTGTTTCAAATCAATATGAGCACTTCCTCGATTTACCTCAGGGTGCGCGACTTGGTACCTCCAGTATGCGCCGGCAAATGCAGTTAAGGGCAGCACGGCCGGACCTCGAAGTCATTTCCCTGCGAGGCAATGTCAATACACGTTTGGCTAAACTGGATGCAGGCGAATTTGATGCCATCATTCTGGCAGCCGCTGGGCTGATTCGCCTGGAAATGCCTGATCGCATAACCGAAACCCTGGCACCGGAACTTTGTTTACCCGCGGTAGCCCAGGGTGCAGTCGGTGTCGAGTGTCGTAAAGATGATGAGCAGACCCTGGCTTTACTGATGCATCTCGATCATCCACCGACGCATGCGCGCGTTATTGCTGAACGTGCCATGAATGCAACGCTTGAAGGTGGTTGCCAGGTTCCCATTGCCGGTTTTTCAGAAATACATGAAGACACTTTACACTTACGCGGTATCGTTGGTAGCCCTGACGGCAGCCTTCTATTACATGCAGATATTGCAGGTCTGACACAAAATGCCGAGGAACTGGGGCAGGAGCTGGCCAAGCAACTGTTGCAGAAAGGTGCAGGAGATATTCTCGCCCAGGTCTACAGCGAATAATAGCCGCTGGCGAAGGCCTGTGTTTCGACAATGACAACTGATCCACTTGGAAATTGCACGATTATTGTTACTCGCCCTGTCGCACAGGCAGGAAGTCTGATCGATATGTTAAAGAGCCTCGGGGCAAATGTTATTCATTTCCCTGTCATCGCTATCAGTGCCGCAGAAAATCATCAACAATTGCTAGTACAGACGAAAGCCCTGGGCTCTTACGACATTGCCATTTTTATTAGTAGAAATGCCGCCATCTTTGGTTCTGCACTGATCAATCAAGCAGGTGGCCGGCCGTTAAAAACTCAAATAGCGGCTATAGGCAGTGGCACAGCTCAGCAGCTGCAAGCTGAAGGGATCACTGCTGATATCGTTGCAAGTGGGGCAGCCAATTCTGAAAGCCTGTTATCAGCCCCCGCGATGAGTTCAGTGGATGGAAAGCGTATCATTATTTTTCGAGGTAATGGTGGTCGAGAAAAACTTGCCGACAGCCTGCGTAAACGAGGTGCTATTGTTGATTATCTCGAATGTTACGAAAGAAAGCGCCCATCTATAGATAGCGAGATTCTCACCAGCCTCTGGGACAGCGATACGATTCATGGCATCATTCTTACCAGTGCTGTAGGCCTTAAAAATTTATACCAGATGGTTAAAAAAGAGGATTTATCACGGCTAAATAGCACACCCATGTATGTAATTTCATCTACAATGGTGGAACTGTGTGGCAAACTGGGGTACAAATTAACTCCTATACTTATGCCATCTGCACGTGATGTTAATGTTGTGCAGTCAGTACTGACGAATTGTGCTGCAAAGAAATAATCACTGACTGCTAATCAGGGCAAGGGCATGACTGGAAAATTTAACCATGGACAATAAAGAATTAGACAACATACTGCCGGAAGAAGCGCTTGATGATGCAGGCCCTGCTGACGCCGATGCTGAGAAAAAAGATTCGGCGAGCAAAAGCAAATCGGGATCAGCGCTCGCTGTTTTAGCTATACTATTTTCACTCGGTGCGCTTGCTGCTAGCGGTTATCTATACATGCAGCAGAAAAATCGCTCCCAGCATACTGCATCGAGCTTTAACAACCTCGAAAGCTCTCTGCAGGGCATACGTACAGAGCTGGAGAATAATCAGCAGCTGGCGCAGCAAAACCAGGAGCGCCAGTACAGCGGGATAAAATCAGAAATCCAGTCTATCAAAAAGTCAACGGCACAGCGCAATTCAGAAACTGAAAACACACAGCAAACGTGGTCGGTGGAAGAAGTTCACCATCTTTTACAGCTTGCTGTAGACCAGCTTTCACTGGCAGCAAATATTGATGGTGCACTGGCAGCACTTGAGATTGCAGATCGAAGAATTGCCGCAAGTGTTGATCCCGAATTGCAACCGGTTCGTCAGCAGATAGCAGTCGACATCGCCAGTCTGCGTCAGGTTGAACGTATTGACCTCGCAGGCACCATCCATCGTCTGAGTGCCGTTGAAAAGTCAATCGACCATATTCCGACTGTTGGTCAGAGGACAGCCAGCGAACAAACAACAACAATCGCAAGCCTCCCTGCTGAAGCGGATTCAGTCTGGCAACAAATCGGCCAGGATCTTTCCGGGCTGATAAAAATTCGACGCATCGACCAGCCTGAAGTACCACTACTGCCACCTGAACAGGCATTTTTCCTGCGTGAAAACACCAAGGCGCTGTTAATGACAGCGCGCATAGCATTATTACGAAACGACAATGAGAGCTATAAAAATACGCTGCAACAAACACAGCAATGGTTAAATAAATATTTCAACATCGAAAGCCAGAATGCGAAATGGGCACTAGATGAACTGGAAAAACTGGCAGAACTTAATCCAACGCCTCAATTACCTGATATCACTGGATCGCTGAGCCAACTGCAGGCGATTACTGAAGGAAAACAAAGATAATGCGTTTCCTGCTGTTACTATTTCTCGCCCTGGCTGCTGGTATTGCCCTTACCGTATTTGTCGATAATCCCGGTTATGTCCTGATTACCCGTGAACCCTGGTCAGTTGAAACATCACTGACACTATTCGCTCTCGGGCTGTTCCTCGCATTCATCTCTTTTTATCTACTAGTCCGTTTGCTGAAAAATTTATTTGCTACACCAACGAAAGTTCGACGCTGGCAGGTCAGGCGTCACCGTGATCATGCCATTGAAGACACGCGTAAGGGACTTTTAGAAACCATCAGTGGAAACTGGGAGAAGGCGGAGAAACTGCTAACCAGAAGACTCGATGATAGCCCACAGGCTGAAATCAATCTACTTGCAGCTGCATGGATCGCACAGCAAAAAGATGACAAGCAGAAGCGTGATGACTATATTGCCGAAGCCAGCAATCTTGATAGCTCCTCAGCTGGCGATGCTGAAATGTCCATCGGGCTTGCACATTGCGTATTACAGGAACAGGCAGGTCAAATTGAACAGGCCCTTGCAAGTGCACGCACCTTGCATGAGCTATCTCCTGCAAACTCTGCTGCAACAAAATGCCTCACCCGGCTACTCAATGAAAAAAAGCAGTGGCAGGAGCTTTTGTCAGTCCTGGCAGTAGCGAAACGTCATCACAGTCTGAATGAAAATGAACAGCTTACTATGGAGACGCTGGCGGCGACTGAACTTCTCGCAACAAGCGACAATGTTTCAGAGCTCGAAAATTACTGGAAAATGCTGCCAAAGAAAGCGCACAAAGACACAATAGTCATTGCAAGTTATTGCCGTAGCCTGAATAAATTTGGCAAGCAAAATGAGGCAGAAATCCTGATTCGAAATACGTTGAAACAGCAGTGGTCTGAAGAGCTTGTCGAAATCTATGGATTGTTAGAAACAGCCGACCCTGGATCACAGTTGAAGCAGGCAGAGTCCTGGCTTACTGAACACCCGACCAACACACCGCTGATGCTATGCATGGGCAGATTAGCTGTAAAGAACAAGCTATGGGGGATGGCTCGCAGCTTTTTTGATGTGGCGGTACAAAATGGCAATAGCAATGAGGCCTTCCTTGAACTTGCCCAATTGCTCGAGTCACTGAAAGAAAACGACTCTGCACTGGAAATTTACAGGCGTGGTCTCGAACACAGTCTTGGCAGCCGTCAGGCGAACTTAGCCATACCAGCAAACAGCGCTGAGAAAGTCAGCACTACTCAGCATGACCAAAACCAGCAGCTCGATACAGCGCAGGAAACTCAGGCTCCATCATTAGCATATTCAAACGAATCAAAATAAAGATGACCCTGTTCCAGGCCGTTTTCTGGGAAACTTTTCTGAATAGCATCAATCATAGGCGGCGGGCCGCTGGCGTAAACATCAAATCCGTTAAAGTCCGGAAAATCTGCTATCACTGCCTCATGTACCCATCCACTTGTACCATGCCATCCATCCCCGGCATCAGGCTCTGATAGTACCGGGGTATAACTTAAGCAATCAATTTCCTCTGTCCATTCTTTCAATTCCTCGTCAAAGTACAGGTCCTTGATTGCCCGTGCTCCCCAGTACAGGTGCAGCGGGCGGTCGCAACCTTCCTCTCGTACCTTTTCAAGTATGCTCTTTAGTGGAGCAAATCCTGTACCACCAGCAATCAATATAGCCGGACGACTATTGTCGTCTCGCATGATAAATGTGCCAAAGGGTCCCTGAATTCGCAGCATTTCTTTCTCCGCCATTTCATTAAACACCTGGCCGGTAAAGGAGCCGCCTGGAACTTCACGTATATGTAATTCGATTAAATCTCCTGCCGATGGTGAGTTGGCCATGGAAAAACTCCGTCGCCTGCCATCTCTTAACAGGAAGTCAAGATATTGACCTGCACGAAATTCAAATTTTTCATGTGGAGGAAGCTTTAATTCCATTAACATAACATCGCTAGCTAATTTCTTTAAGCCATGCACGCGACAGGGCAAAGTTTTGATTTCTATATCAGCTACCGCATCAATGGTTTCAACTTCCAGCTTTATATCGGNTTTAGTCTCTGCCTTGCAGCAAAGAATATACCCCTCATTTGCCTTCTCTTCGCTCAGTGCTTTCGGTCTTTCATCANCTTCATATTCAACCTCTCCACTATGCAGCAAGCCCATGCAACTGCCACAAAACCCATTACGGCAGTTATGTGGAATTACTATACCCTGCCGCAATGCTGCAGCGAGAATATTCTCTCCTGCCTCTGTGGCAAAACTCCTGTCGTCATTGACCAGCTCAACCTTGTCTGTCATAGATCTACTCTTGTAATTTATTCGTAAACAGATTGTACCTGTTAACCGTTTAATATAACCACAATATCCAGGCAGACTCTAACGTCGAAAAATATTCCAACTGAAGATAATATTGAACAATGAATAATTTCCGCTTACAAGGCACTTAATGACAACAGCAGATGCTATCGCAGACGCTCATTGCCCTTAAGCTTAAGTCATTCCTGATCATCTAAGGTATTGATAAATTGTATAGCTACCGAGCTTATTGATAGTCGACGCTAGAGACTATATTTTTGTGGAGTAACTACCGCTCACCCACTGACCACTTATCCTAAAGCCATGCCTGAACTACCCGAAGTAGAAACCACCCGACGCGGAATATCTTCCCAAATTGTCGACCAGGTCATTACTGAAGTGCGTATTAATAACCCGCATTTGCGCTGGCCTGTACCGGTTGATGAACTGCAATCTGTCCTGCCTGGGCAGAAGATTCTCAGTGTTGGCCGCCGTGCCAAGTATCTATTACTCGACTGTGGTAACGGGCATTTGATAGTACATCTTGGCATGTCCGGAAGTCTGCGCATCCTCAAGCAGTCTGTTCCTGCTGAAAAGCACGAACATGTAGAGATTCTTTTTAAGAATGGTTCGGTTTTGCGACTACGAGACCCTCGTCGTTTTGGTGCGGTTTTGTGGACAGATAAACTTCCTCAGACACATACCTTGCTGGCTTCCCTCGGACCAGAACCTCTCAGTGATGATTTCAATGCAGAATACCTGTTCAAACAGACCCGGAAACGTCGCTGCTGCATAAAAAACCTCATCATGGATGCGCATATTGTCGTTGGGGTTGGCAATATTTATGCGAGTGAGTCGCTGTTCCATGCCGGGATTCGGCCTGCAAATGCCGCCACGCGCCTGAGCCGCCAATCCTGCTCAAGGCTGGTTCATGCAATCAAAAAGACACTCACACAGGCCATTGCTGCGGGAGGGACAACACTGCGCGATTTCACCGACAGTAATGGGCAGGCGGGCTACTTCAGCCAACGTCTGTTTGTTTATGCGCGAGAAGGACAAAACTGCCTGCAATGTGAAAATCTGATTAAGCGCAAACAGCTTGGTCAGCGTTCAAGCTTTTATTGCCCGTACTGCCAGAAATAACTACCGCTAAAACGGTAATCGCTTGCCCCGGCGTCATGAATATGCGATTTTTTAGCCGCAATTGACGATAAAACACCTGCAGATCCTAATAAACNACATTAAGTTTGCAATGGAACTGCTGTAAAATCTTGTAATATTCTGGACCTGAATCTATAGTTACAGTTCAAGGGTAGGTCAAACTAAAGGGCAGCTAGATGACGAAACATGGAATAATCGATGATTTTGAAGCATACAGCGAATGGCGCATCCAGGTCAGAAACGTCATTAAGAAGTATAGTGATGTTGCCAAAGCTGAAGATTTAACCAATGCTAACAGCGAGCAACGCCTCAACCAGATCATTAGCACGCTGAATGATGACAAACTTTACATTGCCTTTGTCGCTGAATTCTCACGTGGTAAATCGGAACTTATTAACGCTATTTTCTTCTCCACGCTGGGTAAGCGCGTACTGCCATCCAGTGCGGGACGCACTACCATGTGCCCAAGCGAACTATTATACGATCATAATTTTGAGCCTTCTATTCGTCTCCTTCCCATCGATACGCGCTCATCCGGCACCAGTATTCAGGAATTTAAAAACATGCCTGAAGAATGGGCAGAATACCCACTGAACATAGATTCTCCTGAACAAATAGCTGAAGTACTCAAGCACATCACTGAAGTCAATACCGTCAAACCCGAACATGCTGAGAACCTGGGCTTGCATATTACCAGTGATGAGGGACATGAGGATGGCCTGCATCTTGATGAAAAGGGTGAAGTTGAAATTCCTCGCTGGCGACATGCCATCATTAATTTCCCACACCCCCTGCTGGACAAGGGATTAGTAATACTCGATACACCGGGATTAAATGCGCTCGGAGCAGAACCTGAATTAACCCTCAACATGCTCGCCAGTGCTCATGGTGTCATGTTCATTCTGGCTGCAGATACCGGAGTAACAAAGTCTGACCTGGCCGTCTGGCGAGACCATATCAACATGGGTGAAATGACCTCGCGGGCAAAAGGCCGTCTCGTAATACTGAACAAGATTGATGTGCTATGGGACGAATTGCGCGATGATGATGAAATTTCCGACGAGATAAATAGGCAGGTTCACGAAACTGCAAAGATTCTAAATGTTGATGACAAGATGATCTTTCCAGTATCGGCGCAAAAAGCACTTGCTGCAAAAATTCGCGGTAAAAATGAATTATTAAACAAAAGCCGCATCATGGAACTTGAAGATGCCTTGTCTGACATGCTTATCCCGGCCAAGCGAGATATCGTGACAGACAATGTAAAACGCGACATGGCGGAGATGGACAGGTCGGTCAAACTGATCATTGAGCAACGCCTGTCAGGCGTTGACGAGCATATATCTGAGCTTGCTGGACTGAGCAGTAAAAATGCCGAAGTCATTGAAAACATGTTGCTCAAGGTCAAGACTGACAAGGAGCACCTTGAACGCAGTCTGCAACGTTTTCAGGCAACACGCAGCATCTTTACTCGGCAGACAGTCGCGCTATATCAATACCTTGACCCCAAGGTTATGGAAACAACGATTGCCAAAACCCGCAAAAATATGAAAATTAGCTTTACCAGCCGGGGCATCAAGACCGCAATGACGAATTTCTTTTCTTCTGTATACGAGGCATTTAACGCTGCCTCGGATCAGTCAAATGAAATAAAAGAGCTAATGCAGGGTGTCTATTCCAAGTTTCAGGAAGAGCACGGCCTGGTGAACATCAGGCCTGGTGGCTACTCGACTAGAAAATACCTGCGTGAGATCAAACGACTAGAACAGAGTAGCGAGCGCTTTGTAAAAACCACTTCACTGGTAATGCTTGACCAGGGTGTGATCACAGAACGTTTCTTTGATTCAGTATCTTCAAGAATCAGACAGATTTTTCAGAAAGCCAACAAGGATGCAGACAACTGGCTGAAAACCATTATGTCACCTATGGAATCGCAGATTAGAGAGCACCAGATACAGCTACGGCGCCGCCTTGAAAGTATTAAACGCATTCACAAGGCAAGCGATACCCTTGATGACCGACTGGCAGAACTGAAATATGTCAGGGATGGAATCATCGAGCAGGGCAACAAGGTGAACCATATCAACCGTAAAATGGAAAATATACTTGCCTCAACTGAAGCAGAAGAAGAATCGATAGCCCGCGCTTAAATTTATTGGTTCTATAAAGGGCACTGCATATTAATCAGTAGTGCCCGTTTTTTTCATCTCCAGGTGCTCTACTGGCTGGTTCGCCTGATCAGACCGGACTTCAGCCCTTCCCAACCAGCGTGGATCGCTGGCAGCCTGCAGGCTGCCGTCCAGGATATTCAATAGTACCGCCTGCATATTGCCGTAATTGCTCTTACGCGCCTTCAAGACATAACCCATTGCAGATAATTCTGACTGCTCTAAGTCACTAAGTGCATCTACTTCATACTGCACTACATCAGGATAATACTGATGGTGAAAGCGCCCGCGTGCTAGCCAGTCTGTAATTTCACCTCTGCCATGCAGAAAGTCCAGAACGGCTATAAGAACCATGGATATGATTCGACTGCCACCTGGAGTGCCAACAACGAGTACAGCATCATTTTTTTCAACAAAGGTCGGTGTCATACTCGATAAAGGTCGCTTTCCTGCTTCGATCGCATTCGCACTGGAACCAACCAGGCCGTAACCGTTTTCCACCCCCGGGCTGGCAGAGAAATCATCCATTTCATCGTTCAGAATGACGCCTGTGCCCGCAGCGACCATTCCCGAGCCAAATGGATAATTAATACTTAGTGTCGCTGACACCCGGTTGCCCGCATCGTCAATGATCGAAAAATGACTAGTATCCTGGCCTTCCTGCACAGGCAGATCGGATAGAAAATCAGAGGGTGTTGCCCGGTTACCTATATTCGCCCGCAGTCGATCAGCATAGGTCATTGATGTAAGACGTGCTTGATCAACCTGAACAAAATCGCTATCTCCCAGGTACTTAGCACGATCCCTGTATGCGAGCCTCATAGCTTCGATAACTTTCTGTTTTTGCTCTACAGGAGAGAGTTCATCGAGATCAAAATCTGCCAGCAGATTAAGAATTTCAACCAGCACTATGCCCCCGGATGAAGGCAGGGCAGCAGAAACAATCCGCGCGCCACGGTAGCTGCCGATAACGGGTTTTCTTTCGACAACCTGGTATGCATCAAGGTCAGCCTGGCTCCAGATACCTCCTGCCTGCGAAACACTTTGAAGCAATTTCTCTGCCGTCTCACCTTTATAAAACCCATCTCTCTGCCCTATCGCCAGCCGGCGAAGTGTCGCTGCCAGGTCAAGCTGTTTGATTACCGTGCCAATAGCAGGTACTTCGTTGCTTTTAGTAAGGAATATTTCTTCAGCGGCAGGATTCAAGTGTGGCTGACGAAACTTCAGCAAGCGCTGATATCTCGGGTAGACGGCGAAGCCTTCTTCCGCAGCACGTATCGCTGGTTGCAACGACTGGCGCAAAGGCAGATTTCCGTAGTTTGCTGCCAGGTGGACCAGGGCAGCCGGTAAGCCGGGAATTGCTGCTGCCAGCGCACCGTTGAGTGACAGGCCATCGATCACCTGTCCCTGTTGATCCAGATACATCGTTCGGGTGGCTGCTGAAGGCGCTTTTTCGCGTCCATCAAGCATGATCTGGAAACCATCGCTGGCACGATGCAACAACCAGAAACCTCCACCACCAAGACCAGACCCCATTGGCTCAACCACCGCCAGGGCAGCGGACACAGCAACGGCGGCATCAAAGGCATTGCCGCCCTGGGCTATTATTTCAAAGCCTGCCGAGGTGGCTATCGGATGTGCAGAGGCAATAGCAGACTGACCAGCGCTTTGCTGGTCAGCTAGTGCAGGTAAAGAGAAAAGAAACATTAGCCCGCCTAACAGAAGAACAGCGGGATGAAATCGCATATCAGTTCGGCAACGAGTTTCTAATCAGAGAAAAAATCACGGTTTGTACAGCTTATCCTTCCTGCAATCTTTTGTATTTTTCCATTAGTTGATCTTCTGTCTCAACATGGTCAGGATCCTTCGGAATACAATCCACAGGGCAAACCTCTACGCATTGAGGTTCGTCATAATGACCGACACACTCTGTGCATTTGTCTGGATCAATCTCATATATTTCTTCGCCCTGGTATATTGCCTCATTCGGGCACTCGGGTTCACATACATCACAGTTGATACATTCATCGGTTATTAGTAGAGCCATGTTATGTTACTCGCAAAAGATTGGGACAGTTGAAAAATCAGAATTATAAGAGAAATCACAAAACCATCGTGATTGACAATTTTAACAGTTTAGCCTGAAAGCAAACAGAAAAAATTGATATACGGCAAGAAAACAAGTTTATTCACTGTTCGAATATTTCCCCTGCAGTGCCCTCATTACCTGCGGCGGAACAAAATCACTGACATCGCCACCCAAAGAGGCGACTTCCTTGATCAGCGTGGATGAAACAAATGCATATCGCTCCGCCGGGGTTAGAAATGTCGTCTCAATACTAGGGTCCAGGTGTCTATTCATTGCCGCTAGCTGAAATTCATATTCGAAATCTGATACAGCACGTAATCCGCGAATAATAGTATTGGCATTCTGCTCTCTGGCACAATCCATTAGCAGGTTATCAAAGCCAATGACACGAGTATTACCCAGATCATTCACAGACTCCTCCAGCATCGCTACTCTTTTTTCAAGCGGGAACAGTGGTGCCTTGCCCTGATTTCCTGCTACTGCTACAACAACCTCATCAAACAATTTCGCTGCGCGACAAATCAGGTCTATATGACCAAGTGTTGCCGGATCAAAAGTACCGGGATAGATTGCAATTGCCATAGTATATTCAGTCTTCGGGGTTATTGGTTGCCAGGAAATATTCGATCTGGCCTGATTTCTTGTTCTTAATATAATTCCAGCCAGCCGGTAGCTTTATTTCACCCAGCTCACGTTCAGCTTCAATATATATCAATGCTTTTTCTGCCAGGCAATCATGATCATGGAGAAGTCTCAGTATCTGCTGCAACATACCATGCCTGTAAGGCGGGTCAAGGAAAACTATATCCCATTTCCCTTCTACCTGTCTGACAAAGCGACGTGCATCCATGTTATAAACTTTAGCCTTGCTGCCGAGGCGCTGCAGATTCTTTTCTAACAACCGGGCACTCTTATGCTCGGACTCAACAAAAGTCACTTCCGCTGCCCCTCTCGACTGGGCTTCAACTCCCAGTGCACCACTGCCTGCATAGAGGTCGAGACAACGTGCCCCGGCAATACTGTATGAGAGCCAGTTAAATAACGTTTCACGGATACGTCCGGGCGTCGGTCGTAGTTGTTGCACGGTAGCTGGAAATTCAAGTTTTCTACCACGCCAGTCACCGCCGATAATCCTTACCTGGCTAGTTTTCATTGGTTCACTTAGTCATTATCGACGCATGATTATTACACACCCGACTATTGTCCCGCGCCGACTATTACCGTCACACGGTTGGCTGCACCCAGTACTGACTGCATGGCATCGGTTACTTCTTTCCTGTCTAGCGCATTGACGCGCTCAATATAAGTATCGAGATAATCAACGGGTAATGAATAAAAACCAATTGCAGCCAGTGTACTGACCAGTTTCTTGCTGGAATCGATGGTCAGAGGGAAACCGCCGGTAATATTCTTTTTCGCCAGCTCCAGCTCTTTTTCAGTTGGACCCGTTTTTAGAAAACTGTCAATCACTTCTTTACTAACTGAGTAGGCTTCTTCTACTGTATCGTTTTTTGTCGACAAGGAAGCGATGAAAGGCCCATTTTGCTGCATCGGAATAAAATAGCTATATGCACCATAGCTCAGCCCCCGTTTACCTCTAATTTCATCCATCATTCGCGACTGAAGACCACCTCCACCGAGGCTGTAATTGCCAACTTTCAGGGCCAGGTGACGAGGGTCATCGCGTTTTATGCCAAGATAAGCGGTCATCACATGTGATTGAGTAGAAGGGAAATCAATACGATGCTCTGCATTCCTGATAGCAGACACGTTGGGCAAAATGGCCGCAGCCTTACCTTTTGGGAGTTTCTCACTGATTTGTTTAACCAGCGCTTTTGCTTCAACCAAATCCAGGTCACCGACAACAGCGATCACCATATTACTGGCAACATAGTATTGCCGGTAAAATGCAACAAGGTCATCCCTGCTGATAGCTTTTAGGCTGTCATGAGTTCCCAACGAGTGGTTGGCATAGGGATGATCCTTGTAAAGCTGCTCATAGAGTCGACGTTTGCCAACTGTATTCGGCTGCTGCAGGCTATGATCCAGTGACTGCAATGAACGAGCTTTTTCTCTTGCTAGATTCTTTTCAGGAAAAGTCGGGCCTGAAATTACTTTTGCCAGTAGCTCAACAACCGGATCGAGGTACTGTTTCTCAGACAGGCTGCGTAAACTGACAAGTGCCATATCCCTGTGACTGCTGGTTCCTACCTTAGCTCCACGGTCTTCGAACCCTTCTGCAATAGCCTTGCTGTCCATACCAGCACTTCCCTCGAGAAGCATGTCACTGGTCAACATTGCAAGCCCCTGGCGGTTTGCAGGCTCACGCGCACTGGCAGCGTTAAATACCAGGCTGACATCGACCATAGGCAATGCATGGGTCTCGATAAAATATGCACGTGCGCCATTATCTGTAACCCAGTGCTCAATTTTAGGAGCCGCTTGTGCCAGACCCGGCAGCATAAAAAACAGGACTATTAACCCCAGCAGCCTAGTTTGCATTTTTTTGCTCCTTACTATTTATCATTTTTGCTGATGTATCGCTGGTAATAGGTAGCGGATCAAGTTCTGCCACTGTCATATTTTCAGGCTGGAAATATTTTCTTGCGACGTACTTGACCTGCTCCGCTGTCACCGCATGTAGCCTGTCATTATGATTTTCTGACAGTCTCCAGTCGTTAAGCGTGCTCTCCAGCAAGCCAAGTTTCATGCCCTGGTAGAAGACCGAATCACGCTCATAAACATTCGAGGCAATGACTTGTGCCTTGACACGTTGCAGTTCGCTTTCACTGACTGGCTGATCCTGAAGCATCTTCAGTTGATCAAGTACTGCTTTTTCCAGCTCCTCAACGCTAGTGTCTCTAGCAGGATTACCATTTATCGAAAAATATCCTGCCAATCGTGCAAATGGGTCATAAGAAGTTCCTATCGCTGTAGCAACCTGCTGCCCACGAATGAGCTGATCTGAAAAACGCGCAGCACTGCCACCGTCCAGAATAGCCGACATCACTTCCAGAGCATAGGGTTCCCAGTCATGCTCCGGCTTATCAACTACGGCAGGGACATGAAATCCGAGAATGACATACGGAACATTTGCGGGAGCACTAACAGTAATTCTTTTGGTTGCCGTTTGCTTTGTCACTTTATGTTGTTGAGGATGCTCTACTGCTGTACTTTTTAGTGGCCCGTAATACTTTTTCGCAAGAGCAATGACTTCCGCTGGCTCAACATCACCGACGACGACCAGAATGGCGTTTGCCGGTGAATAATAACGCTGATACCACTTGTGTAGATCATCAACTTCAAGCTCTTTCAGGTCTCGCATCCAGCCTATCACTGGCCGGCCGTAAGGATGACCAGGGAAAGCAGCTTCGTTAAACTTTTCATAGACCTTGCTTTCAGCTTTATCTTCAGTACGCATGCGGCGTTCTTCTATAACCACTTGTAACTCTTTGGCGAACTCATCCTTATCCAGCAACATTCCCTGCATACGATCTGACTCAAGTTCCATACTGACTGCCAGGCGACTTTTTTCAAGTGTTTGAAAGTAGGCAGTGTAATCCCTGCCGGTAAAGGCATTATCTTTGCCGCCATTTTCAGCAATGATTCTATTAAACTCACCTTTTGGATATTTATTCGTACCCTTGAACATCATGTGCTCAAGCACGTGCGAGACACCGGTTATTCCATCGGGTTCGTAGCTGCTGCCTATGCGGTACCAGACCTGTGCCACAACTACCGGTGCACGGTGATCCTGCTTGATCAGGATTTTCATCCCGTTATCCAGCATGGCCTCAGTGACTCCTGATTTTTCAGGTGCCGCAAAGGCGGTTGAAGAAAGCGCCATCACTATGGCGATAATATATTGTGAGGCTCTTTGCAGAGATTTTCCTGTCATCACTAAACCCTAAGCTATATTCATTAAAAATCTGAGAGAAACACCCTTTAGACCTTCATCCAACAACGCCGACAATGGTACGATAAGGTTTTTGGAGGATCGTATCATAGACAACAACAAGCCCAAATTGTTCACACGACTGCGTGCCAGTTTGTCACGCACTCGGCAGTCACTAACGGGGGGCCTTTCAAGTTTGTTTGGTGCTGGCAAGAAGATTGACCAGCAAACACTCGATGAACTGGAAGAACTGCTTATTCTAGCCGATGTCGGTGTAGATACCAGCATGAGAATCATGGATTCGCTCGATGATATCATCCGGCGCGACCGCATTACTGAGGCTGATGCTCTCTATCCTGCACTGGAAGAAGTTCTCCTCGAGATATTACAGCCTAGCGAAGTCCCTCTTAGCATACCATCAGGTACGCAACCCTTTGTCATCCTGATTGTCGGTGTCAACGGTGCCGGTAAAACGACGTCCATCGGTAAAATAACTGCCCAGCTTGTACAGCAGGGAAAATCAGTCCTGCTCGCTGCAGGGGACACTTTCCGCGCAGCCGCAAGCGAACAGCTGATGGTTTGGGGAGAAAGAAACCAGGTCCATGTCATCTCCCAGCAACCGGGCGCAGATGCCGCTGCAGTGGTGCATGATGCACTGGACTCGGCCGTCTCCCGCAAGAACGATGTCGTTATCATCGACACCGCTGGCCGACAGCATACTTCCGGTGACCTGATGCAGGAACTGGAGAAAATTTATCGCATCGCCGGACGAAAACTGGCCGGTGCGCCACATGAAGTATTGCTAGTGCTGGATGCAGGTATAGGACAGAACGCCATTCATCAACTTGAAGGTTTTGATAAGCGTGTGAAAGTTAGCGGACTTTGTCTAACAAAACTCGACGGTACCGCAAAAGGCGGCGTCATCATCGGCATTGCTGACCGTACAAAACTTCCTATTCGTTACATTGGTATTGGTGAAGGCATTGATGATCTGCGTCAGTTTAATGCACGGGATTTTGTTCACGCACTGTTTAATCACAACAGCCAAAATGCTGATTGAATTCAGCAATGTTTCAAAACGCTATCCGGAAGGGCACGACGCCTTACGGGATGTTTCTTTTATTATCGAGAAGGGCGAAATGGTCTTCCTTACTGGACATTCAGGTGCCGGGAAAAGCACATTATTACGTCTGGTCACCCTGATTGAACACGCAACTCGTGGACAGGTGATCGTTAACGGCCAGAACCTGGGACGCCTCAAACGCCGCAAGATCCCCTATTTCCGCCGACAGGTAGGGATGGTATTTCAGGACCATAAATTACTACATCATCTCAGTGTCTTCGATAATGTTGCCTTGCCCCTGGTCGTCAGCGGATTCCGCCCACGCGACCTGCGCCGGAGAGTTCATGCTGCACTGGATAAAGTGGGCCTGTTAAATCGAGATCGTGCGAAGCCCATTACACTCTCAGGTGGTGAGCAGCAGCGTGTTGGTATCGCCCGCGCAGTTGTTAACCGGCCGAGTTTACTGGTAGCCGATGAGCCAACAGGAAACCTGGACGCTGGTCTCTCCGATGAAATTTTCGATCTTTTCCATGATTTTAATTACCACGGTGTAACGGTAGTCGTTGCCACACATGACCTGCGCCATATTGAACGCCTCGGCAAGCGCAGCCTGACACTGTCGGAAGGCCACATGGAAAAACAGGCCACAACTAATAGTACCGCCTAATGCTTGTCTGGTTCACACGACACCTGCAAACACTGGTTGGCGCTCTCGGTGATTTAAGCCGCAACCCATTCTCCAGTACCTTGAGCGTGTCGGTGATTGCCATCGCCCTTGCCCTCCCAGGCGGCCTGTTTGCTGCACTTGAAAATATTAACAAGTTCACTGCAGAGTTTGAGCATGGAGCAAAGATATCGCTTTTTCTTTCTGCGGAAATTGATATCAGGCAGGCAACTGACCTTAAACAGACTCTACAGCAACACCCTGCCATCAAGCATATGGAACTGATTTCACCAGATCAGGCAATGGAAGAATTCAAATCACGCTCCGGCCTACAAAATGCGTTGAGTTCCTTGACCAGCAACCCGTTGCCTGTGGTATTACTTGTCTACCCGGAAGACGACATCGCCCGCTCCCCTGACAAGCTTGCAGAACTTATAGAAGAATTCGGCAAACTCAAACAGGTTGAACTTTCGCAATTCGACTTAGAATGGATAAAACGCCTTACAGCACTGCTTGAACTCGTTACCCGTGCTGTGTGGATAATTGCCATTATCCTCGGACTGGGAGTCTTTCTCGTCATTGGTAATACCATTCGGCTTGCCATCACAAACCGCCAGGAAGAAATCCGTATTATCAAGCTCATCGGTGGCACAGATGCCTTTATCCGTCGCTCTTTTCTTTATTCCGGCATGTTACAGGGACTACTGGGAGGTCTCCTTGCACTGCTTATCATCATCCTTCTGTTCTCTTTTATCAGCGCTCCGACAAGCTCTCTTTCCTCTATGTATGGCATAGATTTCAGTCTAGACCCTCTGCAGTTACTTCCTTCGCTGCTGCTGGTCAGTAGCGGTGCAATGATTGGCTGGCTATCGGCAAGAGTGACGGTAGGTGTCTATCTCAGGCAGTTTGAACCTGGCAAGTAGTGCTTATCTGGATTTCTACAGCGTTAAAACTGAATGAAAAATAATAATAAATTCATTATATATCCAAAATATCATAATTAATCAATAGCTTACAGGGCCATCAAAAAGGGAACTTTTGCACCTGTTGGCACTCTAATCCTTTGAGTGCTAAAATATAACTATTAATATTTGGGAGATTGACTATATGCTGAAGACACTACCAGTTATTTCCGGTGGATCGGTTGATACCGGACTGTCGAGTTTTCTACAGGCGGTTAATGCTGCACCTATGCTGACGGCTGACGAAGAAAAATCACTGGCTAAGCGATATCGCAACGAAGAAGACCTGGATGCCGCACGGCAGCTGATCTACTCTCACATGCGCTTCGTAGTGCGGACTGCAAGAGGCTTTACTGGTTATGGACTTCCACTGGCCGACCTCATCCAGGAAGGCAATATCGGACTTATGAAAGCAGTAAAGAATTATGACCCTGATCGCGGCGTTCGCCTGGTATCTTTTGCAATGCACTGGATACGTTCAGAAATCTATGACTACATCCTGAAAAACTGGCGAATTGTTAAAGTGGCGACAACCAAAGCGCAGCGAAAGCTGTTCTTCAATCTGCGCAAGAGCAGGAAGCGCCTGGGCTGGATGAACCAGAATGATGTCAAGGCGCTGTCAAGCAATCTCGATGTACCAGAAAAAACCGTGCTGGAAATGGAATCACGTATGAGTGGTGCCGATGTCGCTTTTGATATGGATTCGGATAGCGATGATGACACCGCTTATGTAGCACCTGCAGGTTATCTTGCAGATAATCGCTACAACCCTGAAACCCTGTACGAAAAAGATACAACTGCCAACAGCAACAGCGATAAACTGGTTATGGCACTGTCACAGCTCGATGAACGCAGCCAGGATATAGTTCAGCAACGCTGGCTAAATGCTGATGACACTAAAGCTACACTTACAGAGCTGGCAGAAAAGTATGGTGTCTCAGCCGAACGCATACGTCAGATAGAAAAAAAGGCCTTCAGTCAGATGAAAGGTGAACTGATAGCTTAGGCTTTTAGAAAAAAACCAAACTTTAATAAACCCGGCTCGAACCGGGTTTTTTATTGCCTGTGAGCAGAGTAATTTTCTACTGCCCGAAGTAAACCCTGCTGGATACAAAAATGCATTTTATTTGTATAAGTCACATGCATTGGTTCGATAGAAAACAGAACCTTATTTAAGTAAACCGGTCGCCTCAATCTTCAGCATATTCTGCGGATTATAAACATTGCGCAATACCAGCCGATAGGCATTGGGGACTGCTTTGAAATAGACAATTTCATAATTCTGCAACACCGCATCGCCAGGCGGTAATATTCTGTTCATTTCAGAAAAATTAGGAAACACGCCATTTTTGCGGTAATACTCGTTAAGGCGCTTACGTACGTCACGTGTTACATCGCGCTCATTATTCAGTTTTGCAGCAGCAAGAAGCCTGGATTGAGTCAGTGCGCCGAGCAATGCAGTGATTTCAACCACACGCCTCTGGTCTGTGCTGAACTTTTCAGCCAGGCCCTGCAGGATCACCTCCGCTTCTTCCGGCTTGCCCATCACCATCAGGTCTTTGGCCTGCAACACGGGCATGGCATATTCCAGCTCAGTGCTTAGTTCAACAAATTCACTACCTGATGCTTTCGCAAGCGCTATGCCATGCTGCAAAACAATTTTAGACAGTCCGAACTGTCCATTTTGCTGATACTCACGAGACGCCTGCAAGGCCATTTCTGGTGTCGTAATCGTGTCGAGCAATGCCTGCATTTTAACCGACAGCTGGCGCTTCTCAGAAGAAGAAGCAACTGCATTTTTAGCATTTATACCCGTTTCAGCTGCTGGTAGAGGCAGACTTGAAGTCAGAATAGCGAGAAGAACTAAAAACCTGACAGACATTAAAAATATTAGAAATTTGGTTTCTCAGGTGCCTGCTGGTACATCTCAACGCTGGCAAGCAGTTCGGCCTTGGCATCTTCGACACCACCCCAGCCTTCAACACGAACCCATTTCCCTTCATCAAGATCCTTGTAATGCTCAAAAAAATGGGCAATCTGGTTAAGCAGAATATCTGGCATATCTTTTAGTTCACTGACACATTCGTAGCTACGGCATAGCTTGGTCGTAGGCACTGCCAGTATTTTAGCGTCATCACCTGATTCATCGGTCATTTTCAGCACCCCGACAGGGCGGCAGGCTATAACAGAACCTGTAATAAGGGGGACCGGCGTTACGACAAGAACATCAGCAGGGTCACCATCCTTGGACAGCGTGTGGGGAACATAGCCGTAGTTACACGGGTAATGCATAGCGGTGCCCATGAAGCGGTCAACAAACATCGCTCCCGTCTTCTTGTCTACTTCATATTTGACAGGATCTGCATGAGAGGGTATTTCAATAATTACATTGATCTCGTTAGGCATATCATTGCCTGATGACACTTTCTCCAGGTTCATTATTATGTTCTCGCCGTTTAAAACGGTGGATTATACTGTTGCACGGTGCAAGAAAACAAAAAAAAGGCCGGACAATGTCCGGCCTTTTACACAAATATACGAAATGATCAGATAATTGGAACGATTAACAACGCAACAATATTAATAATCTTGATCATTGGGTTAATAGCGGGGCCCGCAGTATCCTTGTATGGATCGCCGACTGTATCACCTGTAACTGCCGCCTTGTGGGCATCTGATCCCTTGCCGCCAAAGTTCCCATCCTCGATGTACTTCTTGGCATTATCCCAGGCACCACCACCGGTGGTCATTGAGATTGCGAGGAAAATGCCGGTGACGATACTACCGATCAGCATACCACCGAGCGCCTGTTTACCGAGCAGAACACCAACCAGAACAGGTATCAGCAAAGGCAGTAAAGATGGGATCATCATCTCTTTAATGGCTGCTTTGGTCAGCATGTCCACCGCACGTGAATAATCCGGTTTCTGTGTGTGGTCCATGATACCCGGCATAGTTTTAAACTGACGGCGAACTTCATTAACAACAGCACCTGCTGCACGACCGACCGCTTCCATGGCCATAGCACCAAACAAATACGGCACCATGCCGCCGATAAACAGACCAATAATCACCATGTGGTTAGATAGATCAAAAGTCATACTTTCGCCAACAGCATGGGTGTAGTCAGCGAACAGTACCAGTGCTGCCAGTCCGGCTGATCCGATGGCATAACCCTTGGTAACCGCCTTGGTGGTATTACCCACTGCATCCAGAGGGTCAGTGATATTGCGAATTTCTTCTGGCAGCTCTGCCATTTCCGCAATACCGCCGGCATTATCTGTGATAGGTCCATAGGCATCCAGTGCAACGATGATGCCAGTCATAGACAACATCGCAGTAGCGCCAACAGCCACACCATAGAGTCCTGCCAGTTCATAGGTAGCCCAGATTGAAGCGCAGACAGCCATGACTGGCAATGCCGTTGCTTTCATTGAAATACCAAGACCGGCTATTACGTTTGTGCCGTCACCGGTTGTTGAGGCTTTAGCTATATCTCGGACCGGTTTGAACTCTGTACCCGTGTAGTATTCTGTTATCACTACCATGGCAGCGGTAAGCGCCAAGCCGATTGCAGAGGCATAGAACAGGTTAATACTGGGGACAGCAACCCCGTCAATCATTATGGATTCACCCATCATTGAACGAGTAACAAAGTAGTACGCAACCAGGGCAAGCAGCCCTGATACGATCAGACCTTTGTACAGCCCCATCATAATACGGCCTTTATCGGTTACTTTGACAAAAAAGGTGCCGATGATGGAAGCAATAATAGACACCGCGCCAAGCATTAATGGATAAACCACGATGCTGGAACCTAATTCGGGGAACAGGAGACCGCCAAGTAACATGGTAGCAATGATGGTCACCGCATAAGTCTCGAAAAGGTCAGCTGCCATGCCCGCGCAGTCACCGACATTATCACCGACATTATCCGCAATCACTGCAGGGTTGCGAGGGTCGTCTTCAGGGATACCGGCTTCCACTTTACCGACAATATCGGCACCGACGTCAGCACCCTTGGTGAAGATACCACCACCCAGTCGAGCAAATATAGAAATCAGCGAACCACCAAAGGCAACACCAACCAGGGCATGCAGGGCTTCCTGATCAGACATACCCATATTCAGCAGAATGGCGTAATAGCCAGCCACACCAGCAAGTCCCAGTCCAACCACCAGCATTCCGGTAATTGCACCGCCACGGAAGGCTACCTGGAATGCCGCATTGACCCCTTTCTGTGCCGCTGTAGCCGTTCGTGAGTTGGCCATCACAGAGACATTCATACCGATAAATCCGGCAGCCCCTGAAAGAATAGCACCAATTGCAAAACCGATAGCGGTGCTCCAGTTGAGGAAATAACCTATGATGACAAAGACGATAATGCCGACAATGGCAATTGTCTTATATTGACGGGCAAGATAGGCGCTGGCACCTTCGGAAATGGCCTCGGCAATTTCCTGCACTCGATCTCCACCAGAGGGCAGGCGTTTGATCCATTTTGTTGTAACAATACCGTAAACGACAGCCAGTAAGGCTGCCCAGATGATAAATAACAATTGCGTGGTTGACATATATTTCTCCAGTGTCAGATCTGAACGTTTGTTTATACAGTACTAATGGGATAATGAATTTGACCTAAATCAATGCCACAAGATACAGGGTCTTTTGTCGTACTTGTATTCAATAGTTTTACCCGGGCCATAAAAAAAGCGGATAACAGCTTAATATACCCTACTTCCGTTGTATATTTATTTATTGCTGATCGGGTAATGTTTATCCTGAACTGCAAGCCCTGGCAAAGAACCACCAGGGCTTCATTTGATTAAACTTCGAATGCAGGCAGTTTCTTGTCAATCGAAATATTTTTCAGAGTGACGTAATCCGGCAGACCATTCTTGTACGGCGGATAATCTTCACCCTGAATCAACGGCAGCAGGTATTCCTTACAGGCTTCGGTAATACCAAAGCCATCATCGGTAATAAAATCCATCGGCATCATTTTTTCCACGTTGGCAACCTCTGAAAGCGGTGCCTTGCCCACTTTCCATTCATACGGCTCATTTGAAACACGCTCGATTGCAGGCATGATGGAATTATCACCATTGATGGCAAATTCAACACCTGCCTTACCCACTGCATAAGCCTGTTCAACATCAGTTTTGGATGCCAGGTGACGTGCAGCACGCTGCAGATAATCCGCCACAGCCCAGTGGAACTTAAGGTCTAATTCATCCTTCACCATGTTAGCGACAACGGGTGCCGCACCGCCCAACTGGGCATGACCAAAGGCATCACGTGTTCCCTGCTCGGCGAGGAATTTGCCATCTGGCCAATGTGCACCTTCAGAGACAACGATGGTGCAGAAACCATGTTCTTCAACCTTGGCCTTAACCTTCGCCATGAATTTATCCTTATCAAATTCCACTTCCGGGAACAGAATCACGACTGGAATACCCTGGTCTTCAACCAGTCCGCCGGCAGCAGCAATCCAGCCTGCATGACGACCCATCACTTCGATGACAAATATCTTGGTCGATGTTTTGGCCATTGAACGAACGTCATAGGAAGCTTCAAGAGTAGAAACGGCAATGTACTTGGCAACTGAACCAAAGCCAGGGCAGGTATCTGTTATTGGCAGGTCATTATCGACTGTTTTCGGAACATGTATTGCCTGGATGGGATAACCCATTTTTTCAGATAGCTGTGAAATTTTGTAACAGGTGTCGGCTGAATCGCCGCCACCGTTATAGAAGAAATATCCGATATCATGTGCCTTGAATACTTCGATAAGACGTTCATATTCAGCCTTACTTTCTTCCAGTCCCTTGAGTTTGAATCGACAGGAGCCAAAACCGCCAGAAGGGGTGTGGCGCAATGCAGCTATATCCGCATCCGATTCAAGAGAAGTATCAATCAGGTCTTCGGTCAGCGCACCAATGATGCCATTGCGACCAGCATAAACGGTGCCGATTTTATCACCATGCTTACGGGCTGTTTCAATAACGCCACAGGCGGACGCGTTAATAACGGCGGTTACACCACCAGACTGCGCATAAAATGCATTCTTAGCCATTTTTCTAATTCCTCGTTGATCACCGCTAGCAGACCCTTTACCAGCTGCCTGGACGGTGGATTTGTTAAAATATGAATATTTTCAGAAAGCTTTTTCGACGACTTTAAATACTGCCTGTCCGCTGAGCCTCGTTATCTGACTGCGCCGCGAGAAGAGCAAGGACACACTGTTCAGATTCTGTAAAGTCGGATATTTTGGTTGACATAGTTGGACCTCAACCCGCAATTTTGCCTCGAATGCGCTATTGTCGCAACTTTAATGTGTATTAAACGATCTGCTAGCGAGTCTTTTATCTACCACGCCGATCTCGACAATAATTTTTACAGAAGCTCAGAATGCTATTAGCTTATAATCACCTGATACTTGAAAATACATTTAAAAACATGCAATTAACTGTCCAGGATAATAAAAAATGCGTATTGCTTTGCCATGTCGGCTAGGCACTGACATTGCACTCCAGCTGGCTAATGCGCTCGAGCTGCAAATCATTTCAGTAACTCAAACACTGGAACCGTCTAGTGGATTACCCTCTGACGATAGAGATATTCAGCAGATCATTGATAATATTATCAATACCAAAGCCAGCCAGCAGAGGCACAGTGGATTCCTCCTTAATCAATACCCGCAGAATGTCACTCAGGCGCAGTCGCTGGACATAGCATTGGCCCGTGCAGGTCAACCACTCGCTGCCAGTTTAATCATGGAGTCAACAAAAGTACCGCAAAACAGCGCAAACAAAGCACTAATCAGATATTATCGAAGTCAGAACAAACTTATCTTTATTGAAGAATCTTCCACTATCGAGGATATCTGCAGCAGACTCTACTCGATACATGAGAAAAGAAGGGCAGGCAACCTTAAACAAGAACGAAACAGGTAATCAGACAATGGATACGCTCGACACCAGCTACCCGGGCACACGCATGCGACGTATGCGACGCAATACTTTCAGTCGCGCTTTGATGCGTGAGCACGCACTCACACCAGCCGACCTCATCCAGCCGGTATTTGTTATCGAGGGTGACAAACAGACAGAAAGCATCACATCTATGCCAGGTGTTGAACGCCTCAGCATTGACCTCTTAATTGAGCTGGGAAAACGCCTGACTAGTCTTGGTGTGCCAGCTGTTGCGCTGTTTCCAGTCGTTGGGCTGGAAAAAAAGTCCGACCTGGCAGAAGAGGCCTATAACCCTGAAGGGCTTGCCCAACGTGCCGTCAGAGCACTAAAAACAGCCGTACCTGAACTGGGTATCATCACTGATGTTGCTCTTGACCCTTTTACCAGTCATGGCCAGGATGGACTGATTGACCATACCGGCTATGTGATGAATGATGAAACTGTCGAAGCCCTGGTCAAACAGGCTCTGTCACACGCCGAAGCGGGAGCAGACATTGTTGCACCTTCGGATATGATGGATGGCCGAATCGGTGCAATTCGCCAGTCGCTGGAAGATAATGCATACATACATACAGCAATACTTGCCTACTCAGCCAAGTATGCCTCCTCCTTTTATGGGCCGTTTCGCGATGCAGTGGGCTCTGCCGCTAATCTCGCCGGGGGCAACAAGTACAGCTACCAGATGGACCCAGCTAACAGCGATGAGGCACTGCGTGAAGTTGGACTCGATATTGCCGAAGGTGCTGACATGGTGATGGTGAAGCCGGGCATGCCTTACCTTGATATTGTTCGCAGGGTCAAACAACAGTTTGGCGTACCAACTTACGCTTACCAGGTCAGTGGCGAATATGCGATGCTGATGGCTGCGGCAGAAAATGGCTGGCTCGATGAAAAAGCCGTTGTGATGGAATCACTATTAGCATTCAAACGTGCAGGGGCAGATGGAATCCTGACTTACTTTGCCGAGCGTGTCGCCAAGTGGTTGTAGCAGTTTGCGGTGGCTCCAATATAGCGCGATAATCTCAGCACTGAGCAACTGAAAAACACAGACTGTTGTGAATTTCTAAGATTTAGCAACAAATGCTCATGTTTATTGTGTGATGGACTGGTCAAGATTCGCCTATAATTCACCTCCCTAATTTTTATTCTGGTAAATAAGCAATGAGCGACACACCCAAACCAACAAATATCAATCTGCACCAGAAATCACGTGTACTGGAGATTTCATTCGATGATGGCAACAGCTATGAACTCAGCTGTGAATACCTCCGTGTCTACTCTCCATCAGCTGAAGTACGAGGGCATGGACCCGGCGAAGAAGTCCTGCAATTTGGCAAGAAAGATGTCAATATTACAAACATAGAACCGATTGGAAGCTATGGCGTCTGCCTGCACTTCGATGACAACCACGATACCGGCATTTACTCCTGGGAGTGGCTGGA
>JGI861J16260_1000003_pt1 | contig 28826 bp, 30 predicted proteins | sample TiedelARG06_123m_FD_16260 | JGI IMG/M metagenome (IMG submission 16260)
CTAATGCCCGGTACTGATGCAGAATCCAAAGCCACTGAGCTAATGCAAAAGCATGACCTGAAGCAGGGTGGCTACTTACTGATTCATCCGACTTCCCGCTGGATGTTCAAAGGCTGGTCAAGACAAGGCTTTGCGGAAGTCATACAACAACTGCATAACCTGGGACATAAGTTAGTCCTTACTTCTTCACCAGATACACCAGAGCTTGATGTCATTCAGCAAATCATGGCTGATGTTGGAGAGCTGCCAGTTGTGAACCTGGCAGGCCAGCTGAGTCTCAAGGAACTGGCCGCCATGATTGACCGCGCCAGTTGCTTCATCGGCCTCGATTCCGTTCCGATGCACATAGCAGCCGCCATGAACACACCCTGTATCGCTTTATTCGGACCCAGCGATGAAAAGATCTGGGGACCCTGGGATGTCCGGCAAAAGGTATTAACGAAACCTTATTCCTGCCGACCCTGTGGCCTTGATGGCTGTGGAAATGGAAAACTGAGTGATTGCCTGATGACGATCGAAAGTAAAGAAGTGATTACAGCGGTAGAGGAAATTCTTCGCTGATTGTTTGTTACTGCACAGGCGAATCGCTCATTGTCGCTTCTATCAGGGCCACAGTTTCTCTGGCGTTCCGTTCTATTGAGAACTCTTTTACAGTGTTTCTATTGAGATTCTTTATCGTCACCAGGTAATCCGGTTCATCAAGTAAACGACGCATTAAAGGAAGAATCTTTTCATCTGAGCCATGATCCATTATTAGTTCACTCTGCAAAATTTCAGCCGCGCCATTTTGACGCGTTGTAATCACTGCATTACCACCTCTCATGGCTTCCAATACGACATTACTAAAGGGCTCATAGCGGGTTGGTAGAAGCAGGATATCACTGTCGATATAGTAGCGGTCAATATCGCTTACCGGCCCGGTAAACTTCACCTTATCAGCCAGTCCCAGCTGCTCACTCAATGCAATATAGCGCTGCATTTTTTTTTCTTTACCGACAATAATAGCGAAAAAATTGCGTTTTAATTTTGCCAGCAAGTAGAGCATTTCCGAGACACCTTTGCGTTCAAATCCTGATCCGACAAACAGGATAACAGGGGATACAGAATCAATAGATAATTCCTTCCTGACAGAACCGGCAGGTGATCCATCAACATCCAGTTCAACGCCGGAATAAATCACACTAATCTTCCCGCTGTCTATCTTGTAATGCTGGATAATCTCTTCCTTGACCATTTCTGAATTAGCAATAATTTTCCGTGAATTTCTAAAACAGCGTCGCTCAAGGTATAGGTAGACGGGATTCAGCATGTTAAAACTATTTCTCTTGCTTCGCAGGAACTCCCTGTGAACACCATCTCCTGCGCGGTAGATATCCGGGCAGCTAATTCGTTCAAGTGAAAAATAGAATCGCGTCCCTTTCTGCATACAAACACTGATATTGAATAGCAGTGCACGGATAAAAGATGGCAGGAACTTTGGTAGTCGCGAATTTACGACCCTGTGACTATAACCCTGATCGGCCAGTTCATTTGATAAGCGTGCAAGGTATTTCTCCGCTCCACCATACGGTGTACGGTTTCTACGAATGAAAAAAATCTCTGTTCTAAATTCGCTCATTTAGCTGAAAACTTTAATATATTGTACAACTGGATGTTCTAAATTTTTGATGTAGTATAGGTGCTGTAGCTGTTGTAATACTAATTTACAAACAAAGACACTGACAGGATTATGGTCAGGAACTGAAATGAACAGCATATCAAAGGATGACGGGATCATTACAGTCCTGTTGCTGCGACTGCAACGACACAGGCTACCCCATGTATTTGCCTTACACAAAAAAGTTTTAAACGGTGAGCTGCTGGATGATTATGATATTCGTTTTCTTGATACCGTCTACTGCGAAGCAAAAAGCTGTCATAGCTTCTGCCGGAATCACCCGGAATACAATGATCTCTTTTCGCGGGTTACGCATTTTTATAATGAGATAGCAACAACGGCACTGGAAAACGAAAAGCAGCAACACTCCAGGCATTGAGCAGTCAATTTAATATCAACTGTTTTCAAGGTACCACTTCGCCGCTTCATCTAGCCCCGCACGAACTGAATATTCCGGCGTATAGCCGAGTAACTGCTCAGATTTACTGATATCCGCCAGAGAATGCCGCACATCGCCTGCGCGGAAATCCCGGTAGACAGGTTCGCTGCTGCTACAGCCCGGGTGTACTGAAGCCACACGCTCCCGGATCAGCTGATAGAGTTCGTTAAGTGTTGTTCTTTGACCGAAAGCAACATTGTAAACCTGGTCGGTCGCTGCTTCATTACTGACGGTTGCTGCGAGCAGGTTTGCCTGAACGCAGTTATCGATGTAGCAAAAATCCCGGCTAGTCTCTCCATCGCCATTGATAAAGGTATCCTCGTCTTTAATTAGGCCGGCAAACCACTTTGGCATCACAGCTGCATAGGCGCCTTCCGGATCCTGGCGGCGACCGAAGATATTGAAATAACGCAGACCTATCGATTTAAACCCATAGGTTCTGTTAAACACACTGGCATACAGTTCGTTGACCAGTTTAGTTACCGCGTAAGGTGACAGGGGATTTCCAATGGTGTCTTCCTGTTTGGGAAGCCCTGGATGGTCACCATAGGTTGAACTTGATGCCGCATAGACGAATCGCTTCACACCGGAATCTTTTGCAGCAACCAGCATATTGAGAAAGCCGGATATGTTGTTTGCATTGGTAGTCAGTGGGTCTTCTATTGATCGTGGCACCGATCCTAATGCTGCCTGGTGTAAAACATAATCAACCCCTCTGCAGGCCTGCATACAGCCATCGGCGTCGCGAATGTCCATGTTAAGAAATCTAAAGCCCTGCCACTGTTTCACAGAGACAAGAGATTCTACCGCGTCCAGGTTATGCTGGTGCCCGGTAGAAAAATTATCGATACCGACAACATTCTGGTCCAGCAGCAACAGGGTCTCAAGCAGATTGGAACCGATAAATCCTGCAACACCGGTAATCAACCAGGTACTTGGCCTGGTTTGTAAATCCTGTTTTAGCGTTTCGTATGCAGTCATCGGATACCTCGAATAATTTTATGCGGATTATGATGGTTTTCAAGGTATTCGCTCATGAGCTTCCAGTTGCCCTACAGTCTGCCATCTGTCTGCTCTGCGGGAAACATGTATTTAATATCAAATAACACATGCTCTGGCTTGCCAAATTTACGAATAGCATCCATTCCCAAGTCAATAAACTCTTGATGAGAGACAGCCAGAACAATGGCATCATAACTATTTTCTACAGGCTCACTCAGCGGCTTGAAACCGTAAACCTCATTTGCTTCATCAGCATCCACCCAGGGATCATAAACATCGACATTGGCGTGCTGATCTGTGAAGCTATTAATAATATCAATAACCCGCGTATTGCGAAGGTCAGGGCAATTCTCTTTGAATGTCAGACCTAAAATCAGAATTTTTGAATCAACTATATGGATCCTGTTCTGTGTCATGATCCGTGTAACCCGGTCGACCACGTAGCTACCCATATCATCATTTATGCGCCGCCCCGCAAGGATCATCTCAGGGTGATAGCCTATTTCTATCGCTTTGTGCGTCAGGTAGTAAGGGTCAACACCGATACAATGCCCACCAACCAGCCCGGGACGAAAAGGAAGAAAATTCCACTTGGTTCCTGCAGCCTTGAGAACTTCTTCAGTATCTATATTCATCCTGTTGAAAATCATCGCCAGTTCATTAATCAAGGCGATATTGACATCACGTTGAGTATTTTCAATCACCTTCGCCGCTTCGGCAACTTTTACGCTGCTGGCCTTGTAGGTGCCTGCCGTAATTATGGATTTATACAGATCATCGACATAGTCAGCCGTTGCTGGGGTAGACCCGGATGTCACTTTTTGAATACTGGTTACGCCGTGCTCTTTGTCACCCGGGTTAATTCGTTCCGGGCTGTAGCCGACAAAAAAGTCGCGGTTAAATTCAAGACCGGATAACTCTGCCAGTATGGGTACACAGACTTCTTCTGTTGCCCCCGGGTAGACAGTCGATTCATAAATCACAATATCATCTGCTGAAAGATAACGACCAATCAGCTCGCTGGCCTTTCGTAGAGGAGTCAGATCCGGGTTCTTGTGACGATCTATGGGGGTCGGCACCGTGACAATAAAAATATTTGCTTCAATAAGATCTTCAGCATTTGCTGTATAATGCAGTTTGGAAGCTGATTTCAGGCCTTCTTCATCAACTTCCAGCGTCTTGTCGTGACCCGCGGCCAGCTCCTTTATCCTGTTGTCATCAATATCATAACCAATAGTATTTATTTGCTTGCCGAATTCTACGGCCAGCGGCAGTCCGACATAGCCGAGGCCAATAACGGCGATGGTGGGTGTTTTCGAATTCATTAAAATGTCCAGAAATAATTAAGAGGTGCTCTTAAGGAGCCTTTTATATATTTAACCGCTAATTATAGCAGTAGATGCCAAATCTGCCAGAGTGGTTGTTTATGCCGTATACAAGCGTAAAATGCGCTATACCTTCTTTCTGGAGCTATGAATGCCTTACCCCTTTCGCTATTGCGGTGAATATTCACTCTAAACAATATGCTGATCTAGATGAAAATTATCCACACAGAGTCCTCGCTCGGCTATGGCGGACAGGAAATGCGCATTGTCAAAGAAGCCCAGGGGATGTGTGAACTAGGCCACGAGGTCTCTTTGCTGTGCCCGGAAGAAGCGCAGATAGGCAAGCTGGCAAAAGATCATGGGCTGATAGTACACATTCTCCCTATTGGTAAAAAACGCCTCAGCGCGGTTTTTTCCCTTTCCCACTGGCTGAGAGAAAACCCGCAGGACGTTATAAATACCCACAGCTCAACCGATAGCTGGTTAGTGGCACTGGCTACTGTCATGATGTCCAAGCGACCTGCAATAGTTCGTACCCGGCATATCTCAGCACCGATCACTGACAACCTGTCATCCCGTTGGCTGTATACAAAATCCTGCGACCATATTGTGACTACAGGGGAAAGGCTGCGCCAGACACTCATCGAAGTCAACGGTTATCCAGCTGAACATATCACTTCAGTGCGCACCGGAATTGATCTTAATTATTTTCAACCGGACGATAAAGACCAGGTACGCAGTCATCTCGGTATTGATAAGGATGCTTTTATAATTGGAATTGTTGCAACGTTGCGAAGCTGGAAAGGTCATCGTTATCTGATCAGTGCTTTCAGTGAATTCAGCAATAAGACCAGCAAATTAGTAATAGTCGGCGATGGGCCTCAATGGGATACCCTGCATAGCCTGGTTGAGACACTCGGCTTACAGAATCGCGTTATTTTTACCGGACGTCAGGATAACATTGCAGAGTGGCTGAATACGATGGATATCTTCTGCCTTCCATCCTATGCGAATGAAGGAGTGCCGCAGGCGTTGATGCAGTCACAGGCATGTGGCATTCCTGCTATAACTACACTTAACGGTAGCATCAATGAGGCTGTGATTCCCGGTGAAACGGCATTAATTGTAGAACCTGAGGACAGCGACGCCATACTTAATGCTCTCGAATCCCTGCATGATGACAAGCAGCGACTATCCAGTATGTCCGAAAGCGCACAGACACACGCAAGAGATCACTTTTCCAGGCAGCAAATGATAGATAAAATGCTGCAGGTATTTTCCAATGCAGTCGCAGAGAATGTTGTGTAAATGAACTCTGCAAAACTATATAAATACGAGCTGTTTTTTATCTCTTTTCTGGTACTGATAATGCCAAGCCTGGAAGCAGGCAAAACCTTGTTCTGGTTTCTCTACCTCACCACTTTTATCGTTAGACGTTATCGCGATGGCAATCTTTCGCTGATCCCTCGGAAACCAATAAATATTGCCATCACACTTTTCCTTCTAGCCACACTGATCAGCACTTTTTTCAATTGGCCATTTGACAACGGCTTTAAGGGATTTCTTGATGAACTTCGCTTCTCAACACTATTTCTATGCCTCTACTGCGCCGGCTATACAGTAAAAGAATACCGTCGAATTGGCCTGCTAATTATCGTCGGGTCACTGGGTGGCCTGGTCTATGGACTGGTCGAATTTTTGCTCCATATGCGTACTGACTTCCAGTTCCATTCTGCCGGAATAATCACCCAGTCATCAATCTACCTTGGTATTTCCATTATGGTTAATGCCGGCTTGCTGTTGGATAAAAATAGCGATTCTCAGAAACGGATAAACTTCCTCAAGCTGGCTCTACTAATTCAGATTGTTGCACTGCTCTATATGGGTAGTCGAGGCACCATGCTCGCCATCAGCATGAGCTTCGTCTTGCTGGCGATTTTGGCCCTGAATAAAAAAACCGTCATCTCGTGGCTAGCCGGTATTTCAATAATCGTTATTCTGTTTTCTGCCTTCGTACAGATATTCCCTGATAACGTTTTCAGCAAAGATATCTTTACCCAGTACTCTATTGAACGGATAAAAGAATCTGATAATCAGCGATTGTCTGCCTGGCAGATAGCAATTGCCAAACTGGCAACGGGGAAAGACCTGCTGTGGGGTATCGGGCCACGCAATTACAAGGTCATCAATGAAATGGAATTTGTCACACAGAACGACAAACTATTGCAAATGAGGAAGTACAGCCACGCACACAATCTATTACTGACACAATTAGTTGAACAGGGTGTTATCGGCCTACTTGCCATGCTTAACTTCTTTTTACTGGTGCTTATAAAGATTGTATCAATCTGGCGCTCTGATCCCAGTCACTCACCTGCCTGGGCATGGTATGGGGGCCTTGGTGGCCTTACCATTCCATTTATCGCAGGACTATTTAACACCCCTTTCTACCAGGAACATGCGATGCTGGCGATGCTGGTAATGGGGATAATGTTTGCAGTCGCAAATGAAACATCCGGCGCCACCAAAGCACGAATATAGACGCCGTGACAGCAGAAACTATTATTAAAAATGCTGAGCTGATAACACTCAGCCTGTTCGTGTTTGTGCTACCCAGCCTCGAAACACCAAAAATAATCTTCTGGGCTTTATACATGCTGACCTTCCTCATGCGACGATACCTGGTGCATGGCATTTCTTTCAGCAAACCAGACGGCATAACACTATCGGTTGTTACGCTTTTCCTGGTAAGTCTTACCAGCACATTGGTCAACTGGCCGCTAGAGAAAAGTTTCAGCGGATCATTTGACACTCTGAGTTATAGCGCTCTATTTCTTTGCCTTTACCACGGCGGTTACACTGACAAACAAATTAAAGCTTTGCTGACAATTATGATCGCAGGTGTACTGGTAGGATTACTATTTGGTTTGATTGAGTACTCCAGTGGTATAACCTCGTCTCTCAGTTTTCATTCAGCAGGAGTAACAACACAGTCTTCAATCTTTCTTGGCATCGCCATAGTCACAGCTTTTGGCTTTCTGGCTGAGGAAGCTGATGATGCAGCAGCTGCAAAATCCCTGTTGTCAATCTCGCTGTTTATTATGGGTGTGGCCTTGCTCTACATGGGCAGCAGAGGCGCTATCTTTGCCGTTCTCATCTGCATTGCTCTGTTGCTTTCTCTCAATTTCAGGAAGCATCTTTTTGTGCTATCAGCTACGCTGGTCAGCGCTGTTCTTTTCACATCATTTTTCCTGATAAATGCCTACCCAACCAATATCAACAAACCTGAATACAGGGAAAGATTTTCAGTAGAACGATTCCAGAAATCAGACAACGAACGAATAGAAAACTGGAACATAGCTGTTACAACAATTTCAACAGGAAACAATTTTTTCTGGGGCATAGGCCCAAGAAACTACCAGACCATTGATCCCCATAACTTAGGAATAGAATCTGCTTTTTATAAGCGAACAGGAGAGATGCACCATGCTCATAATCTTTTCCTTACCCAATGGGTTGAGCAGGGAACAATGGGTTTGCTCGCTCTGCTTACCTTTATTTTCCTGGTGACCCGCCGGCTGAAAAAGAGCGTGACCTATTGTAAAGAAAGTCAAAGGCAGTATGTCTGGGCCTCTGCTTCAGGGGCGCTTGTTGTTCCTGTCATAGCAGGTTTTTTCAATACGCCTTTTTATCAGGAACATGCCATGCTGGCGATGATCCTGATGGGCGCGATGTTTAGTGAAACAAACAAAACGGCCTGAGACAGTTATTTTTCCTGCAGGGCAGTCAGCTTGGCATACTTCAGAAACGTGTTCTGACAGCCTATTAGAATATGAATAAGCCCCGGCAAGCCATCGAGAAAACCGAGGCGAAAAAAGTAAAACTTGAAAAACCGGTAGACCGGATTGAATAGTAACTTGCCTGCACCTGCCCGCTTACCTGCACGATGCATTATCTCAGCCTGCAGACTGGTATAGCGATTCTGTTTATCAAGATAGCTCTCTAGCGAGCTCGCTGAATCATGCAACAGGTCGCCCTGCAACCTGACGGGAATAGTATCTGACTGGACGCTTTCATGAACTGCATCCTCAGACCACCGTGCTGCATTGCGATTGAATAGCCTTATGCTCAGATCCGGGTATCCTTCGCCATGTCTTAACCAGCGGCCCATAAAACGATTACAACGCGGAAATTGATAGACCTGGCTTGTCGGCTTGTCCAGTTCAGCCAGTATTGATGCTTTAAGCTCACTGCTTATTCGTTCGTCAGCATCCAGGCACAGCACCCAGTCATGCTTTGCCAGTTCCACTGCCTTCTGTTTTTGTGGCCCATAACCCAGCCAGTTCTGGTAGATGAACCTTGCACCGTGTGTTTGTGCGATATTTCCAGTTTCGTCTTCACTACCCGAATCAAGTATTATGATTTCACTGACAAATGATAGCGAGTTGAGGCAGTCTTCAAGCTGCCCGGCGGCATTGTGTGTAATAATAACCGCCGACAAAAGTGTATTCATGGTTTATCCGTTGCCCTTTATAAAACGCACTAGTTATTCAATCTAAACATATATCGAATGTTAAAGCTTTATTCTCTTTTATTACCATTGCTCATACCCGTAGTAATAGTACATCTGCTGCTGCGCGGATTAAAGAATCCAGATTACTTCAAGCGGTGGGGTGAACGCTTTGGTTTTAATAACATACACCCGGATACCCCGGTCATATGGGTTCATGCGGTTTCTGTTGGCGAGGCAAGAGCTGCAGTGCCCCTGATCAATGAATTGTTCAGCCACTACCCGGATACCCCTGTACTGGTAACGACCATGACACCAACAGGCTCTGCTGAAGTATCCAGGCAATTAGGTGATCGTGTTCTTCATTGTTATGTGCCGTATGACCTGTCCTGGTCCGTCGAACGTTTCCTCGACCAGGTCAACCCCTGCATTGCCGTAACGCTGGAGACAGAGCTGTGGCCAAATATATTCAACGGCTGTAAACAGCGAGGCATCCCAATTGTGGTTGCGAATGCACGCATGTCGGAATCATCAATGCGTGGCTACCTTCGCTTTGAAAAATTGACACGCATAACTCTGCAGCAGGTCTCTCTCATTGCAGCTCAGTCACGCGCTGATGCCCGTCGATTGCGGCGGATGGGGGCACCTGATGACATCATATCCGTCACCGGCAGTATTAAATTTGAAATAAAACTACCCGCAAGCCTGCGTGAAGCGGCAGAATCTTTACGCCGCGATTTTGGAAGTATGAGACCAGTATTGATCGCTGCAAGCACTCATGATGATGAGGAAAAGCAAATACTCGTCGCCTTACGGGAGCTAAGGCGTAGTTATCCAGACCTGCTACTGCTAATTGCCCCGCGGCACCCTGAACGCTTCGTCCCGGTAGCAAAAATAAGTCGGCGTGACGGATACAACACGGCACTCAGAAGTGAGTTGCAGGGTCCCGTTTCTGAGGATATCGAAGTGATCGTAGCCGATAGCATGGGTGAGCTGCTAAAGCTCTATGCTGCCTCAGATGTAGCCTTTGTCGGCGGCTCTCTGGTGCCTGTCGGAGGGCATAACGTGCTCGAGGCTTGCGCGGTAGGTCTGCCCGTAATTTTTGGTCCGCACATGCATAACTTTGATGAGATTAGCCAACTCACCCTGTCACGGCAGGCGGGCAAGCAGGTCAATTCTACCCCTGAGCTGGTTGCTGCCGTTGCGACATACCTTGATGATGCCAACCTCAGATTTGAAACAGGCGAAAAGGGCAAAAAACTTGTACAGCAAAACCGTGGCGCGCTGGAAAGAACTGCAGAGCTTATTTTCGCACTGGCTGAAAATAACTGCGCTGGCTCTAATTAAAACCGGCTCTTACTCAATTTCCTTAGAAACTAAAGACATCTTCCTCTACAGCAGATTGAAGGCGCGGCAGTGATGTTTCAAACAATATTTCTTCTGTCAGGTTTTGATCCTTACTGCGTTTTATCAGTGTTGCAGACATAGCAGGCCGTTCACCAATGACAGCAAACAGCCTTCCTTCCGGGTTCAGTTTCTCCAGCAGCCCTTGTGGGACAGACTGCACTGAGCCATTTAATACGATTACGTCAAAACTACCTTTATCCTGCCAGCCTTCAATCAGGCTACCCTTTTCAAATTTTACATTTTTCAGGTTTTCTCGAATGCCTGACTGAACACAATCATTCGTATCCAGCGAAATAACATCGCCTGAAAGATCTGTCAGCAGGGCTGTCATGTAAGCGCAGCCTGTTCCAAGTTCAAGCACACGTTCTCCCGACTGCACGTTTAGTGCCTGCAGCATTCGCGCTTCCATTCCAGGAAATAACATGCAGCTAGTCTCGTTAATTACGATATTAGTATCGGAATATGCAAGCTCTCGCCATGATTCTGGAACAAATTCTTCGCGAGGAAATTTGTATAGCACTGCCACAACCCTGGGATCTGAAACTTCCCAGGTGCGCACCTGCTGCTTGATCATATTGTCGCGGGCTTGTTCCTGATTCATAACTCAATCCATTTTTTTGGGGAGCAAAGATTAGAATTTCTGGTAATAATGTTCAAGTACTAAATAAAAAAGCAATAGCTGGTCCATTCAACGAATTTCACTATCAAATAATACGCAACTAAAACTACATATATAATCAATCAGATAGCGTAATAGCAATAATATCTGGATGCTGTGGCGGCAGACTGCGCCTCTACAGCAGCAGAAACAATTTCCTCAATTTATTCCTTCGGCAACCCTGCACTNCCGGCCTGAGTCTTCATTTAGTCAACCGTTTACCTGCACGCTGTTCCACTGTAGTCAGCGGTGTGCGTCTCTTTTTTGCTATTCTCTGGTATTCCGCTTTACGGCCTGCGTTAATATTTTTTACCAGGTTATTGACTTCAGCTGAGGGTTTCACCACGGTCAGGTAACCACTCGGCGTTTCTTTAACCAGTCCTTGTGCTCTCGCCTGTGCAAGATCAAGCGCAGATGCAGGCATTGCAAAGAGAGCAAGTGCAAGCAGTACTGGAGCCATCCATTGAAATTTATTCTTTGGTATATTCAACATTCTGTCTTCCTCGCTATCAAAACAGGCCACTGTCTTTGGTCATTATCTCGTCAAGATCCTTGTCAATCTTGACTCGTATCTCATGTTCAACCTTAACATTAAGATTGATAGTTATCGGTTCATCCGGTGCTGCCACTTTAACTGTCGGTGTGCAGCCCGCTGCAGCTAAAAGGAGCAGTGAGCCGAAAAGTATTTTAATCAGGTTTTGGTACATTTTTCTTCCTCGTAGACGACGCTCTGCTTATCACAAAAACCCATTAAATCAGTCGAAGCAGGGAAACATGCGTATATACAATCGGTATAGTGACTATACAGCTTCATACATGAATGAAACCTGAATGACCAGAACAGCTAGTTTACCGGATTTCCCTTATTACTGAAGTACTTCTGTACATTTCTATCAATATCTTCACTGAGCCCCTCTGCATAGCGCAAACCACGTAGCAGTTTGAGAACATTCTGTTGTAAATTTAAATTAAAATGGACCGGTCGCTTCTTATCCACTTTCGGGCTCATGCCTTTCAGCGCCAGCATCAACTCTATTTCCCCGTCTTCAGCATAGTTCACGTCGATATTCAATGTGTTGTAATTCAAATCCTCGATAATCCGGAACACAAATTCGGATCCCATAGCTGATTTTTCAATTTCTAAAGTGCCACCTGCAGGTGTGTATTGAATTTTCCCGCCCGGTTGCTGAGCCACAATCTTACCATCGCTGATCATTACGCCATCTGTCGTGATGGTGATCGGGATATAACCATCAAGCCTGCCGCTTGCACTCAGTCCATCTAACTGTTGCAGAGCCACAATCTGCGCTAAATCGAGACCGACGACGACCAGTACCAGGTCATGTTTTTCGCTATTTAAATCAATGTCAACGTCGTTCCCCACCACCTTGCCACCAAGAACTGACAAGCTGAGATTGTTTACGGTGACTACGGGCAGATCGCCTTGTTTCGTATCACTGTATTTCAACTTTGCCGTTGTCGACTGGATGGGAATACCGATATCGATATCACTGATAGACAAATCAGCAAAATCCGCGGACTTGATTACTGGCAATATCTCTATGCTGTCCTTGTAATCCAGGCCGGAAAACAAAACACCTTCATAATACCCACCTGCGTCCTTGACAGTGACATTCATAGTCAAATTTTCTTTTTCCTGTCCCTTGTTGTTTTTCCACCATCTGTATTCACCACTGATTGCAAGACTGCCAGAGACAATATCATAAGGCTCTTCCCAGCCTTTAAAAAAGCTAGCGAAAAGAGGCACGTCATTATCAGGCTTTATATCTGAAAAAGAATAGGTTGCGCGGCCAGTTCCTGAATTTGGATTGAAGCGAAAGTTTGACAGAACTTTGCCGCTTTGCATGCTGGATTGGCATGAAAAATCGCCTTTATACTCTGTTCTACCCTCATTGACAGAATTATCTATAGCCATCCTGCATTCATTCAGCGGCAACTGAAAGTCACTGTTCTCTAATCTCAGCATGGAAGTGATTGCCTTAACTGACCACACGGCTCTCTCTTTATCAGGGCAGATGCCCTCTAGCTGAAGAGGACTTGATGAAAATACGACATCATTTATCTCAGCAACAGGAGCCATTACCTTCAATTTAAAATTGCAGTCCGCATAGCCTGTATTCCGCTGACTCGATGAAAAAGTAATGTCAGTTAACTTTAGTTCCGGTATGCTGATATTGCCCAGCAAGGCATTGGTAAGCGACATGCTAGCGCCATTAGCACTGTCAAGTAACACACTGCCATTGTTGATTTCCAGCGTCTGCGGAAGCGTCACAGACAGCACCTCAATGCGGTTTCCCTCCTGAGATATTGACTGCATCGACACGGTCGATGGTTCTGCGATTTCCACCTTTAGATTATTCTGTTCGTGATAGATATTACCCTGCATGTTTACTTTTGCGTTGTTCGCCTGCCAACCTGCGATAGCCGCATCTTTAACCTCAGCCACTACAGTAAAACCTATCTTGTCAGGGTCAGAGTATTTAAAATATGTAATGTCGGCCTTTAGCATGCCAGACATACCACCGCTCCAGGCGACAAGCTCGGTGATTTTCGAGAGATCAGCAGTCACCTCTCCTGTCAGACCGCTGACAGCGGTGGCGGGCTGCAACCTGGCAAACAAAATATGCTCCCTGTTATCGTTTGTTGCGTTTAACTGAAGTTCGACGCCAGTCTCAGGTGAAGCCTCCACATCTAACTGATGAGTCTGACCTTGATCTCCTATAAATCGTATTATTCCACTAACGCTCTGCCCCTGTTTAAGCACGTCTACAGAGACATTCATGCTTAGTGATCCGCTTTCGTCGTAGAGAGACAAACTTTCGATTTCAACCGTGCGTGCCGGCAGAAAATCATCCCACGGTGATTTCAATAAACTCAATAACAATATCGGGTCAGGTAATGTCGGCTCACTATTCTCAGAAGGCTTCCTGTACACTCTGATTTGGTCCGTGCGCAGCGAAATGACGGATCCCGAAAAAAGGTCTGACAGCTGGTACTCTGCATGTAGACCTTGCAGTTTTATATCAAGGCTTTGATTTGACAACTGCAGTCGGTCTACTGAAGCTGACTGAATACCAACATGACCCACCTCGATCTCAACACCCGAGAAACCCTGTTGCTTGAGTTGAGTATAGGCAAGAGATTCGATTAACCACGGTAAACTTATCCAAAGCATGAACAGGATGAGAAAAAAACTCATCACAGTCAGCGATAATTTGAATACTAAACGCATTATTTCTCTAACTTGTTCGTTCGGCTATCGGTACGGTAGTAGTTTGGTTGAAATCGTCCATTGTGGCCAGACGTCTTTTGATATAGATTTCGCGCCATGTCAAAAAAAATACCTGTCGAAAATGCCAGTCCCTGCATGCAGTGTACCCGCTCATGGTGCTGTACCTATTTTACCCAGCATATTGACACCCCTCGCTCACGGGAAGATTTCGATGTCCTGTTGTGGCAAATATCACATGAACACACTGAAGCATACAAGGATGAGGACGGCTGGTTTCTCCTCATGACCAACCCTTGCACGCATTTACTGCCCAATGGCGACTGCGGTATTTATGATGTCCGGCCTAAAATATGCCGCGATCACTCCAGCGATAACTGTGAGAAAGACGGCCTGGCAAGCGAAGATGACTTTATCCTCTACTTTAAAGATTATGATTCCCTGCGCAAATACTGCAAGAAGAAATATAAAAAGTGGGACAAGTGGGAGAAGAAGAAAAAATAGCAGTTTTCAGTTTTTAAAAAATATGTGTTCTATCTGAATACCGAAAACTGAACACTGGCTTTATCTTTGCTCTTTTTCTTTCTTTCGTTTCGCCCTCGGGTGGGCATTATCAAATACCTTCGCCAGGTGCTGAAAATCCAGATGGGTATATATCTGCGTGGTAGAGATATTCTGGTGACCCAACAACTCCTGCACCGCGCGCAAATCTCCACTCGATTCAAGCATATGGCTGGCAAATGAATGCCTGAGCATGTGCGGGTAGACATTTCTGTTTACCCCCTGGCGTATTGCCCAGTCTTTAAGTCGTTTTTCGACGCTCCTGCTCGCCAGACGTCCACCGCGGCGACTGACAAACATAGCCATTTCAGCTTCTGCTGCCATCTGAGTACGAATAGCCAGCCACTGTTGAATAGCCGTGCGTGCATAGCGCCCAACGGGGACGATTCGTGTTTTATTCCCCTTACCGGTTACCCTTGCCTCACCTGCTGAGAGATCAATATCGCCGACATCCAGTGACACAAGTTCCGACAGGCGTAGACCGGATGAATAAAAAAGTTCAAGTATCGCCCGATCACGAACCGTCAACGGTTCATCACCTTTAAGATCGACCAGTTGCTGAACCGCATCAATATCAAGCGTATCCGGTAATTTTCGCGGGTGACGGGGCGCTTTTAGCAGGTCAAAGGGGTTGGCAGAGACATGCTGTTCTCTGATCAGCCAGCGATAGAAACTCCGGCAACCGGACAATATTCGCTGGATGCTGCTGCCCGAAAGTCCATGCTGGTGCAGGCTGCCCAGCCATTTACGACCAATATAATTATCCACGTCGGACCAGCGGTCGAGTGATTGCGCATCACAATAGCCGGACAGGCGCATAAGGTCCTGATGATAGGCTGAAAGGGTTCGCGGAGAATTTCTTCGCTCGTATCGCAGGTAATCGAAAAACCTGTCTAACTGTTTTTCAGCGCTGTTGCGCATCTCAGCCGCTGAGAAAGCTAAAAATCATGATGGCGCTGCAAGGTCGCAGTCAATTGTTCACCCAGCCGCGACAAAATAAGTGTACCCATCTGCGGCGAAAAACGGTCCTGCTCAGATGACCCCAATGCAATCAATCCTATTCGATGGGGAGCATCCAGTGCGACCAGTGCGCATGATTTTATGCTGGGTGCTTTATCAGAAAATAAGGAATTTAACAGCTCGTCATCAAGCCCGTTATGACAGCTGCATGAATCTCCTCCCAGGGTGTCCATCACTGCCAAATAGGTTTTTTCACTGAGGCTTGATGCTTTCAGGTCATCGGTCTGATATTCAGGCTTTATGTGAACGCTGACTGCATCGATCTCAAACTGTTGCTGCAAGTTTTCTATAGCACTCTGCAATAGCTCTTCTGTTCCCCGGGTAGCGGATAATTGCAGACTGTAACGATGAAGCTTATCTGACAGTGCCTCATTTGCACGCGCATTATTGATCAGGGCAAGCAAACGTTCCTCCTGCTGACTGTTTTTTTCACGCAGCAATTCTACCTGACGTTCTATCAGAGACACCATGCCGGAACCCGTAGCGTGAGGAACCTGCATTTTCTCAAGCAGGTATTCATGCTTTAACAACAGATCTGGATGCTGTTCCAGGTAGGTAACAACCTCGTCCTCGGATATTTCAATTTTTTCACTATTGCTGTTATTACTATCAGGCTGTTTGCTCATGCTTACTCCATCTCATACGATCCCTCATATACATATTCTGCCGGTCCCGTCATAAATACTGACGCGTCCTGTCCAGTCCATTCGATATCCAGTTTACCACCTCGCAGGTTTACTTCCACCGGGCTGTCGAGCAAGCCCTGCTCTATTCCTGTAACTACTGCAGCACAGGCTCCTGTCCCGCACGCCAGGGTTTCTCCTGAACCACGTTCCCACACACGCAGGCGTATAGTATGGCGATCTATTACCTGCATATAACCTGCATTGACCCGCCGCGGGAAACGCTGATGATTCTCTATTTCAGGGCCGCTTTGTAGCACCGAAGCCATATCAACAGCTTCAACTATCTGCACTGCATGCGGGTTTCCCATTGAAACGACAGCAACGTCTATTTCATCATTTTTAAGCTCCAGCTTATAACTATGCTGACGTTCAGCCGCAATAAACGGAATTTCTTGTGGCTCAAAACACGGTGGCCCCATATCGACACGCACTCGTCCATCATCGAGCAGGCGAGGAATGATGATACCGGATTGAGTACCTACCCGAATTTCAGTTTTCTCGGTCAACCCACGGTCATAGACAAAACGGGCGAAGCATCGTGCGCCATTACCGCATTGCTCAACCTCATTTCCATCAGCATTGAAGATTCTATAACTGAAATCCATTTCCTCGGTCAACGGCGGCTCAACCAGCAGCAATTGGTCAAAGCCGATGCCAAAATGGCGGTCGGCGAGGTGCCTGATCTCCCCTGACGAGGCATGAAAATTGTGATTCAGTGCCTCAATGACAATAAAATCATTGCCCAGACCGTGCATTTTAGTAAAAGTGATATTCATGCGATTACTCTACCCTGACCGAAGCGTGCGCGAAAGACCACAGAATACTTTTCGTAAAAAAATTTAATCTCTACGAAGTCCTTTGCCAGTATAGCCATGCGCCATAATTGAAGCTAACGGCATGTAATTTGCTTGGCCAGATAATTGTTGAAACTAGTGATAGAGAGGAGTAGATATAGAACCTCAAGCGCACCAACCCGTAAACAATAATCTTGATTATCAGAGGGAGGTTGTAATGAAAAATCATCCGGTACCAGCAATCGGCAAATGGTATCTAGATAACGCAGATCATCAGCTATTTGAAATCGTTGCGATTGAAGAAGAAGACGAAACCATCGAGATCCAGTATTTTGATGGTTCAATTGAGGAACTGGACACCGAACTCTGGGCTGAAATGGAATTGACATCTGCCGCCCCACCGGAAGACTGGTCAGGACCTTTCGATGACCTTGAAGCGGATGACAAGCCCGATCCCGACACACCCGTTGAAGTGCAGGAATTCAGTCAATACATTGACGAGATTTAACTTGCCGGTTTGGCATTCAGCATGTATAGGCTGTTACTGAACAGTTAGATCAATAGGCATCATTGCGGCCGAAACGATATTCCAGATATGTCGGGTATTCCTTATAGGCACCCGAGAGTACGTATTTCATAACCCCTCTAAGACGATGCTGCCCGGTGACGGAATCGAGACGAATTATTTCCTTGCCTGAGCGATCAAAAAAGATCAGGGCCGGGGTATAAAAGATGCCCAGTTTTGCTGACCACTGCCTAGCTGTCAGCTGCTCACCTGATGGCGTTATCACCGGTGTATCAGTTTCAACGTCTAGTTGAACCATTTCAAAATTACTGATCATATCCACGGTGCTGGAATTCCCCAGTGGTTCTGTGTGCAGAATATCGCAGGCATGACAGTTCTTTTGCTCGAAGAAGACGATCAATGGCTTCTCGGCCTTAAAGTGGCTTCTATCCAGTGCATAAGGAGGCTGTTCGAAGAAAGACTGGCTATTAAGTTCATCCTGTTCAAATTTTGCCGGCGGGTCTGCTCTGTCCATGTAAGCCTGCAGTGATTCTTCCTTGTAAAAACCCTCCACTACATATTTAAGCGCAGCACGGAATGCATAGGGTGGATAGTAACCACGAAGACGCAATGCCACTTTCCCATCCAGATCATAAAAAATCAGTGAAGGGGTAAAATTGGTTTTCTCGCGAATCGCATACTCGCGCTCTGTCATAGCAACACCCTGCAGATCGGTAACCTGCCTGCTGTTCCAGATATCGAGTGGAATAACGTCAAAGTTCTTGCGCATATAACTGACAATGTCGGGCGTTTGCAGATTGACCTCCATCAGTGTTCGGCAATATGCACAATCCTTCTGCCCAAAATATACTGCAATTCCTGCCTTTTTTGCCTCTCCGGCTTCCTGCAGATCATCTGCCAGTTCAAGAAAGCTGGTTTTAAACCAGGCTGGATTAACAACCTGGTTGGGTACGGGGCGGTCATCAGACAGCAGATCAAAATTTTTCTCAAATTCATCAAACTCATCTGCCAGTAGAGAGAAGCAGGCCAGCATGAGGGCAAGGAAACTGGCAATAAATGCTGTGTTTTTATTCAATATTATCATTAATCAGAGGCAGCCAGTCATACTCAGAATCACTAACGACGAACCAGGGGTTAAGGAGATCTTCCTTATTATACTTAAGTTCTTTGCCGGTCAAGTCTATCACCTGGCCACCCGCTGCATTGACCACTGCATGAGCAGCGGCAGTATCCCACTCAGATGTCAGCCCCAGTCGTGGGTATATATCTGCCTTTCCTTCAGCTACCAGGCAGAGTTTGAATGAACTCCCCATACTGAGTATTTCAGCCTCTCCATGTTTCTCATTGATGCGATTAATTGCCTGTTCAAGCGCTTCTCCACGGTGTGAGCGACTGGCGACTACAGTTGGGTTTTCGCCATTATAATGTCGCACGGAGATTTTCCCTTGCTTGCCGTCTTTATCTTTTCGTGTTGCACCTGATCCTTCACAGCCGCAATAAAGTATTTCGTGAACGGGCGCATAGACTACGCCGAGGACAGGTCGTTGCTCACACACTAATGCAATATTTACGGTAAATTCGCCGTTGCGGTTAACAAATTCTTTTGTTCCATCAAGCGGGTCAACCAGCCAGTATGATTGCCAGCCTGCACGATCCTGCCAGGCGATATCACGCGACTCCTCTGATAATAATGGCATTTCTGGCGTTAATTCCTGTAACGCGCTCCTGATCAGATTATGCGCCGCCATATCTGCTTTGGTCAGTGGCGAACCATCGCCTTTATGCTTAACATCAAAATCCTGTTGATATATCTCCATAATCGCCTCACCCGCCCTGATGGCAATGTCAGCAACGCTATCCAGGTAATCGCAGACAGATCCTTTCATAACAGTCCTCTTTAGTAATTAGTAATTTGTATCAACGGGGAAACAGCTTCAGTGCATGACCCAGCGAATATAGCGCCAATTGATTACAGCCATCAACAAAGTCATCATGCTCTAGCAGCTCCCACATGCGGCTCAGTGGCCAGCGGACTTGTTGAATCTCTTCCGGCTCGTCACCGGGCAGGGGATCAACAGACAAATCTGTTGCCAGCATAATCGATGTTGTTCGGTTAAAATACGCGGGCGACATAATGATACGGCGCAGTAATCGGAGGTTTGCGGTTGCCATGCCGATTTCTTCCCGCAGTTCACGTTCGGCAGCAAATTGCGGTTCTTCGCCCGGATCGATGCTTCCTTTAGGAAAGCCGAGTTCATAGCGCTCTGTTCCCACTGCGTATTCACGAATCAGGATAAGCTCCTCTCCATCAACAGGGATGATTAATACAGAGCCTGCAGCATTACTTTGCAGCCGCTCAAACTGTACTTCCCTGCCATTATTGAAAAGCAGGTCCACCTGTTCAATATTAAATAGCCGGCTGCGTGCAACACTGGCAACAGAAAGGATTTCGGGTTTTTTTGACATGATAGAATAGAGCGTCAATGGCGATGCTATAGTGCCGAAGAAATCAATGCAACGAAAGTATCATGGTATCTCTGCTGATGCATCAGAAAAGTGATATGTAACAAACACAGGATATGACCAGTGACATCAGATGTTTCAGCAAAATCTCAGAGAATTCAGCCTGCACCGACATGGGATGAAATTGATACCGTATTACTGGACATGGATGGCACTCTGCTGGACCTGCATTTTGACACACATTTCTGGCTTGAGCATGTCCCGACCCGTTATGCAGAAGCAAACAGCCTGCCCATTGAAAAAGCACGCGAGCAGCTGATGAAGCGCTATCGTAGCGCTGAAGGCACACTCGAATGGTATTGCGTCGATTACTGGTCTGATCAACTCAATCTCAATATTGAGACGCTGAAACAGGAAGTGGACCACCTGATCAGCCTGCGGCCTGATGTCATCAGTTTTTTGCAGGCACTTGCCAATGCAGGAAAGCAGCGTATCCTGGTCACCAATGCCCACGGCAAAAGCCTGTCGCTGAAAATGAAGAGAACACCTATCGGTGATCACCTTGATGAGATCATAACTGCTCATGATATTGGCTTGCCGAAAGAGAGCAGCGATTTTTGGGACAAGCTACAGCAAAAACACTATTTTTTGCCTGAGCGTACATTGCTCATTGACGATAGCATTAACGTATTATCGTCTGCTGAAAAATATGGCATCAAGCATCTGCGTGCGATACTGCAGCCGAATTCAAAACTCGATCCAGACCCGCATGACAAATTTATCCATGTTGACCGTTTTACCGATATATTCCCGATACAAGGCTGACAGGTCTGTAATTAACCCGTGAATCTTTGAGAAAATGTCATTCCGCCACGTATCTCTGCTATCATAAAATACGCTATAAACCAGCTCACAGGCACGAATATGTCGAACAGCATAAATGTCGATGTCGATACCTTATATATCGAATCAGAATCTTCACCGGTAAATTCGCAATATGTTTTTGCCTATACCATCACCATCACCAATGATGGCACAGAAGCCGCCAAGTTAATGACGCGACACTGGGTAATCACTGATGCGAATGGCCATATTGAAGAAGTCCGCGGAGATGGCGTCGTCGGTGAACAGCCATACCTGAAGCCAGGCGAAGGATTCCAGTATACCAGCGGAGCAGTACTGAAAACGCCGGTTGGCACGATGAGCGGGAGTTACCGGATGGTGACTGACAATGGCAGTAATTTCGACGCAGACATTCCTGAATTCATCCTTTCAAGTCCTCGTACCCTGCACTGATGCCAGGTAGTATAAATATCCTTAGCTCTACTGCTGAAGCTATGCGGCAGCTTTATCGAGCCGCATATAACCCATTGCTGAAACTGACTTCTGATACTGACATACCCTCAGTTCTTGAGTATGGGCAGGCAATGGAGCATATGTATATCGTCGATTACCCTGATCATGTCAGAGACATCCTGCAGCAATACAATGACCTCTGGGGAGACGAATGTGCGTTACATTAAACAACTTACAACCATCCTGCTGCTAGCTCTAGTGGCACTGTCGGTAAACGCCAGTGAAACAAATACCTATAACAGGGTCACATACCAGGTAACTGAACAGAAGGAAGTGAATAACGATGAAATCACGGTGACGATGTCTATCGAACGTGAGCATCAGGATGCAACTAAGCTGTCTGACGAGATAAACCAGTTAATCATTGCAGCTAACAATACTATTCGGAAATTTCCTGGCGTCTCCAGTAGCAGCAGTGACTATTCTATTCGCCCTGTCTACTCCCGCGACAAACGTCTCGATCACTGGCGTGGAGCATCCTCTATTGTCCTGAAGAGCCAGAACAGTAAAGAAATGGCGGCCCTGGTACAAGTTCTGCAGGAGTCCATGACGATTAAATCAACACGTTACAGCGTATCTGCTGAACGCAGGGAAACAATACACACAGCCATGATTGAAGCCGCACTACAGAAATTTAACACTCGTGCTGAAATGGTTAGCAAAGGCATGGGCTTTAAAAAATATCGGCTAGTAAATATCAATATAAGTAATTCCGGCAATGCACCGCGTCCGGTCTACGCCATGGCCGCTACCAAAGCAATGTCCGAGTCTATTGCAGCTCCTACTTTTGACTCCGGCAACACAACACTTAACGTGACTGTTTCCGGCACCATAGAAATGGAAGTGGCACCATAACTCTTGTAATTGGGAGACATCAACATGAAGAAATATATTTCTGGACTTTTCCTGATACTACTAGCGACAGTCTCCGGTACTGTCCTCGCCGGCCAGGCAGAAATTATTGATGTCCGCGTCAGCAATAACCAGGATAGTTTTCGATTTGATGTCACTCTCAAACATGATGATACCGGCTGGGATCATTATGCCGATGGCTGGGAAGTGATTTCACCCGCTGGTGATGTCCTCGGCAAAAGGGTGCTTGCCCACCCACATGTGAATGAGCAACCTTTTACCCGTAGCCTTTCAGGTGTCCGCATTCCCCAGGGGGTCAGCACCGTTTCGATTCGCGCTCATGATTCTGTACACGGTTATAACGAGAAAATGTTTGTGGTCGACCTTAGCGGGAGCCAGAACTAACAGCTAAGGCAAGCGGCGAAGCAGCATCTTTTGCCCATCTTCAGAAAGGAACATCAAATAACCATCGTTTAATCGATACTGCATGTATACAGGTTCTGCACGATTAGGAATTTCAGCTTTTAAAATACCATTCTTTAACTGATATGTTCCCTGCAGGTCAGTATCACCAGACTGCAAACGGAACCTGCTGACGCCAAGCTCCATATATTCACCATTGACACCCTGCCAGTGACCATAGAGTGGACTGTTGTCATCCATTGCCTGGTCATTGTAGGTGTAATCCTGCGTTGCAAACGGCTCTGCCGCTGCTGGCAAAGGGTATGAATCCGGCAATTTCGTTTCAACCGGGTTCCTGTATAACTCCATCTCCGAGACTCTGCTCTCAGCGGGCTGCTGTGTAGGGCTGACTATTATCGGCTGGATAACGACTGGTGCTGCCTTCTCCCTGCTCTGATTACGCGATTGATAATGATTGTACTCGTCAGGCTTCCTGTATGGTCTACTTTTATATGGCCCTGCATGAGATGGATTTCTACTGTATTGATTCAGATAAAATGGATTCGTGGAGCCTTGCCGGTAATAGGGCTGATAGCCATAACTGCCTGGATAGTTATTGCCGTAGTATGGTGAACTGTAAGAAGAGCCGTATGAGTTGCTATAGGGACTGGAATAAGGACCCTGCCCGGGGTAAGCAAACGGCTGATACAAACCCTGAGCAGCATAAGGCAATGTATTGCCCCAGCCCGAAGGGTAGCCGGAAAGTGAATTGCTCAACATTGGATTACCCAGCATTGAGCTCGCTAGCATCGGGTTACCGAGACCACCGAGACCTGCCATGGAATATGGAGTATTTCCACCAGGGCCTCCCATACCATATGGATTAAAACCACCACCGCCGCCTCCGCCTCCGCGCATCATCCACAGGAACATCTCCATCATCAGGCTCATCATATCAGCCATCCCGTTAGCAGCCTGTGCTGGCATCGGAGTCCCCAGCAAGCTGAATACTAGAATCACTGTAAGAGAGGTTCTTTTCATATTAATTGCGTTGCTAATCCTCTATGGCTTTTCGCATAAACTGTGGCATTGCCTGAGCAGCCTGATGAATATCATTATTATAATATTCTGTCTCAATGTCGACCGCCCTGAATTCTAACGGCCTGCCGGACTTAAAAGCCATGCTTGCACTCCACCAGCCGGATGGGTAAGTACATTGCGGAAAAAAGAGTGTTGTTGGGTCATTAAATCCAACATCAGTCATTCTTGACTGCATGCTCAGAATAAGCTCTTTGTGGAATAAGGGTGACTCACTTTGCGCGACCAGGATACCGCAGTCGGACAAAGCAGCATGACAGGCATGGTAAAAGTCTTCGCTGTACAATCGAGCTGCCTGCCCTACCGGATCAACCGAATCGACTATAATCACATCATAGTTACCGCTTGCTGCCTGCTCAATAAATGCAACGCCATCAGTAAAACTTAAACTGGCACGTGGGTCTTCATTTGATGCGCACAACTCAGGAAAATACTTTTCTGATGCCCATGTTACTCGTTCGTCCAGATCAACCTGGTGCACATGCTTTACTTGCGGGTGCTTGAGGACTTCGCGTAGACAACCACAATCGCCCCCTCCAATTATGAGGACATTATCCGGTGCGGTATGTGAGCAAAGCACCGGGTGTGTCATCATCTCATGATATATAAAGTTATCCCTGCCTGTTAACATGACACAACCATCCAGCAGCATTAGCCTGCCGAATTGTGTCGTCTGGTAGACCTCAAGCTTCTGCCAGGGTGTCATTTCTTCATGCAGCTTTTCAGACAGCTCGAGTGACAGTGCGCTGCCATCGTCCGGGTAGACTTCTGTAAACCAGTTATGACTATTTAAATTCATCCTGTTTCGGCCATTATTCATTATCGAGTAAACACTGGCTGCAATTATAGCTGTTATTCCATGATAGTATTAACGTTTTCTAATTTAGGTATTTCACGTGGTGTAAACGCATGGCAGACTGGAGTATCGATAAATCCCTGCAAACATATAATATTGACAGTTGGGGCGAAGGGTATTTTGATATCTCCGCGTCGGGCCATCTAATTGTACGCGCAGATGATGACAGAACTCCCATAGACCTCAACCAGGTTGCACTACTGGCAAAGCAATCCGGGCTTTCTCTGCCTTTGCTAGCCCGTTTCCCCGAGGTCCTGCACCGGCGCGTTTACGCACTATGCCATGCCTTTGACCGGGCACTGGAAATACATGCGCCTTGCGGGCAATACAGTCCGATATATCCGATAAAGGTAAATCAGAACCGAAATGTGGTTAAAGAATTACTCAGGACCAGGGGTGATCGCCTCGGCCTGGAAGCCGGCAGTAAGCCTGAGCTACTTACGGTACTCGCCCTGTCACAGGCTGACGGCAAGATTATCTGTAATGGTTATAAAGATCGGGAATATATCCGCCTGGCACTGGCTGGTCTGCGTATGGGGCTACGTGTTTACCTTGTCATTGAGAAACTGTCCGAATTACCGCTTATCATCAAAGAATGTCAGCACAGCGGAATTAAGCCTCTGTTAGGCATGCGCTTAAAACTTGCCTCCATTGCCAGAGGAAAATGGCAAAGCTCCGGAGGTGAACGCTCAAAATTCGGCCTGACGTCTTCACAGGTGATTAAAGCAGTCGAACAATTGAGAAAAGCCAACTTGCTCGACTGTCTTGAGTTATTGCATGTCCACCTGGGCTCGCAAATTTCCAACATCCGCGATATACAAAATGGACTGGGCGAAACCGTCCAGTTCCTGCTGCAGCTGTCGGGCATGGGAGCCAGCGTCAAAGTAGTCGATGTGGGTGGCGGCCTGGGGGTCGACTATGAAGGCACACGTACTCGTAGTGAGTACTCGATGAATTACACACTGTCTGAGTATGCTGACAAGGTAGTACAGACCATTGCCCGTGCCTGCAGAGAAAGCGAGATAAAAATGCCGGAAATCTTCAGTGAATCCGGCAGGGCACTAACGGCGCATCACGCCGTATTGATCACAGATGTGACAGCGGTTGAGAAACATAATATCGAAATTCCACCAGCGGGAGACAGTGATGAACCCATACTAGATGAGCTGCGAGGTCAGCTAACTGCCTTGCAACAGGATGGCCCACTTCGTGAGGTCTATCAGAATGTTGTGTTTTCCATGCAGGAAATTCATCAGCGTTTTAATCAGGGGCTGGTCTCGCTACATGAACGTGCAAAAGCCGAGGGGATCTACTATGCGATTTGTTCATCGCTTAATACAAAGATCGACCCCGCCAATCGGTCTCATCTGCAGATCCAGCATGAGCTCAATGAAATACTCGCCGACAAGGTATTCTGTAATTTCTCAGTCTTCCAATCCATGCCTGATGTGTGGGCGATAGACCAGGTCTTTCCTGTCGTGCCACTACAGCGCCTGGACGAAAAACCGACGCGTAGAGCAATACTGCATGATTTGACCTGTGATTCTGATGGACGAATTGATCATTACGTAGATAGCAATAACATTGAAAATACCCTGCCTTTGCATGACATCAATCCTGCTGATAGATACTTACTGGGATTTTTCCTCGTCGGTGCCTACCAGGAAACCCTGGGCGATATTCATAACCTGTTTGGCGATACAACAAAAGTGAACGTGGTACAGGACCATGAAGGCAGCATACAGCTGGAAAATATATTTCACGGTGAAAATATCAGCCATTTACTTTCACGGGTGGAGTACGATCCTGAACAAATTCGCCAACACATTCTTGAAAAAGCCCTTGCATGTAATCTACCTGAAAATGAGCGCGATGAGCTGATGGAAGAACTGCAGGCAAGCCTGCAGGCATATAGTTATCTTGTGAATTAGACTAGCGTCTAATTTTTTTGTTCTTGAATTGGCCCGTGCGCCAGCAGCAGAAAAATGCCAAAAGCTGACTATTGACCAGGAACCAACTTTGGCTTGTGTTGCACAGGCCCATCTTTTGGATTCATCATATCGACCTGTCCACGATGCATTTCCATTGTTGATACCTGTGAAGATTCAAGAGTCTCACGCAGATGATTGAAGGCTGTTTCAGATGATACGGTATCACCACAGGTGAACAAATCTATTGCAGCATAACCATATTCAGGCCAGGTATGAATGGACAGGTGGCTTTCAGCAATAATGACTGCACCTGATACGCCATGTGGCGAGAAGTGATGAAAGGTTTCAGTGACGATTGTGGCTCCCGCTTGTTCTGCCGCAGCTACCATGGCAGCACGAATAAAGTTTACATCATTCAATGAGTCACGATTACAATCATAGAATTCTGCAATAATTTGATGTCCAAGTGAGCGCATTGACGAGTACCTGTACGTAGGGAATAAGCAAGCCAAGAAAATACCACTGGCAGTACCAGTGTTCGTCTCCCGAAGCCCTTTCAGCAAAGGTAGCTGGTGAATTTCGGGGCGCGAATCATACCCCTGAGGTGTTGTCTGTGCAAGATAAATTTGCTGCTAGCTGGTAGCGCAAAAGAATCACGAATAAAGGGCGAAAAGGCAGTAGTAAAAGCGTTGCTTAATGATACTTTCAGTTTTTATTTTCAACCTTAAGATGCAGCGGTTTTATACCCAGGCCGCCGAGCCGCTTAACAACATCCTTTTTCGTTGCTGTACTGCTGTAGGGTCCCAGCCTGACACGATAAAACTGCCCTTTACCCTGTACTGATATCTTCTCGATACGGGAAGACAGTCCATTTAGTGCCAACTTTGCCTTCAGCTTATCTGCATCCTTGAAAGAGGAGTATGAGGCTGCCTGCAAAATATAGGTAGCATCTTTTTCCTGTTTTTTTGCCGGCTTCTTTACGTCGTGGATAAACTGTTTTTCGTCAACCACAGTTTCGTATTCTGGCAACACCGTATAGAAATCAAAAACAGGCTTAGGATCATTTGCCTTCTGTGTTTCTTTGCTAACTGCTTTTTCTGCACTGCCAGCATGGCTATTGACAAGGTTTTTTATGCCTGCGCCCAGGTTCATCTTCATACCACTGGCATAGATGTACATACCGCCAATTGTCAGTACAGCACCAAGCAGCATTCCGCTGATGAATGTTGACCAGCGATTAACCGTTGATTCACCAGACTTACGTCTGGCTCCTTTACCTTTCGGTGCTTTCTTTCTCGGTGGCATTACATGCTCTCCGGTGCTGAAACACCCAACAAATCAAGGCCCGATGCCAGCACCTGGCGCGTTGCGGATATCAATACCAGCCTGGCGTTTCTTATTCCTTCATCTTCGATCAAAAACTGGTGCGAGTTATAATAGGTATGAAATACATGTGCCAGTTCGCGCAGGTAATAGGCAACCTGGTGAGGTTCATGATTTATTGCGGCACTTTCTATTACTTCCTCGTAACGCAGTAAATGATTCATCAGGTCCTTCTCATGAGACTCTGTCAGTAGTTCAAGGCTGGCACTCGCGGGATCTGGCATTTCCATTTTCCGTTCAGCAAGCTGGTTCATCACGCTACAGATTCTGGCATGCGCGTACTGCACGTAATAAACCGGGTTTTCGCTGGACTGGGATTTTGCCAAATCCAGATCAAAGTCCATATGCTGTTCGCATTTACGCATAACATAGAAAAAGCGCGCGGCGTCATTACCTACCTCATTGCGTAATTCACGCAGGGTGACAAATTCACCCGAGCGTGTTGACATGGCAAGCTTTTCACCACCACGATAAAGAATAGCAAACTGGACCAGCAGTACCTCAAAGCGATCTTTCTCGGCATTCAACGCCTGTAAGGCAGCTTTCACGCGTGCCACGTAACCGTGGTGGTCCGCGCCCCATACATCAATCAGGCGGTCGAAGCCCCGGTCCAGCTTGTCGAGATGATAGGCTATGTCAGAAGCAAAGTA
>JGI861J16260_1000004_pt1 | contig 26593 bp, 26 predicted proteins | sample TiedelARG06_123m_FD_16260 | JGI IMG/M metagenome (IMG submission 16260)
TCTGAGCTTCACCCTGACCTTTTTCTTCAGCACCACTCTCTGACATGACGTTTAACACCCAGTCAGTAAGCTTTGACGCAAGCTGGACATTCTGGCCGGCCCGGCCAATGGCCTGAGCAAGTTGCGTCTCATCAACAATTACATCAATCGCATGGCCTTCTTCATCAACCATGATAGAAAGAATTTCGGCCGGAGCGAGCGCATTAATAACAAACTCAGGAATTTCAGGCGACCATTTAATGATATCTACGCGTTCACCGGCAATCTCATTAGAAACGCTTTGCACGCGAGAACCTCGCATACCTACACAGGCGCCGACCGGATCGATTCGTCCATCCATAGATTGCACGGCAATCTTTGCACGTGACCCCGGATCTCTCGCGGCACCATGAATTTTTATCAGTCCTTCACCCACCTCGGGCACTTCAAGTTCAAATAGTTTAATCAGTAATTCCGGTGATATACGGCTGAGGAGCAGCTGCGGACCACGGGTGGCATAACGAACCTCTTCAAGAATTGCCCTGATCCGGTCACCTTTGCGCAGGCCTTCTCTTGGAATCATATTCCGCTTCGGCAGTAAAGCCTCAGTGCCATTGATTTCAATAATCGCATCACCGCGTTCCATGCCTTTTACGATGCCGGTAATCATTTCACCCTGGCGATCTTCAAAATCCCTGACAATCTGCTCACGNTCTGCTTCACGAACCTTCTGCATAATGACCTGTTTGGCCGCCTGTGCAGCAATTCTGCCAAACGCCACAGCNTCAATACTTTCTTCTATAACGTCACCAGCAAGCAGTTCGGGATAGTCTTCCANGGTTGTACTCAATAACAACTGTTTGTCTGGGTACTCAAGCCCTTTACCTTCTTCAAGCGCTTCATCATCAACGATTTCCCACACACGAAAACTTTTATACTCACCCGTTGACCTGTCTATATCTACCCTGGCATCAATATCCAAAGGATTAAGTTTGCACGTTGCTGCAGCCAGGGCAGCTTCAATTGCCTGAAATATGACTTCTTTACCAAGCCCTTTCTCGCGTGAAACGGCATCTGCCATCATCAGAATTTCGTTTTGCATAACAAGCCTCGTTAACTATCCAATATCGGTACCAGATTTGCTTTTTCTACAATATCAAAAGGTATTTCATATACCTCATTGTCGACTGCAACGTACAGATACTCGCCATCAAATGATTCAAGTATGCCCTTGAAGTTTTTCCTTCCAAGAACAGCCTCAGTACTACGTATTTTTACTAATTCACCGGTAAATTGATCAAAATGCTCAGGTTTTACCAGCGGCCTATCGATGCCTGGAGACGAAACCTCCAATGTGTAATGACCCTGCATAGGATCCTCAACATCAAGGATGCCACTTACCTGGTAACTGACTGCCTGGCAGTCATCAACCGTAATACCCTTCTCTGCGTCAATGTAAATACGCAGAATTGTGCCATTTCCACTGCCTGTCAATTCCACACCAACCAGTTCATAAGCCATTGATTCAATCACCGGCTCAAACAAGTCGCTTAGTTTCTTTTCCAGTCTATCCATTCCGCCAAACCATGACATATACACACTTCAGGAATCTGCCGATTCATCAGTAATGCATCGCCAAACGACCACAACAGACATCAATCGGAGCCCGAAAAAACAAGACCCCGCATTGCGGGGTCTTATTTTTATAAAAAACTTGGTAGCGGGGGCAGGATTTGAACCTACGACCTTCGGGTTATGAGCCCGACGAGCTGCCAGACTGCTCCACCCCGCATCAGACGGAGGGCATCATACTCATGCCTGCATGATTTTTCAACATCGGAAGGCATTTAATTCTACAAAACACGGTGATTGTTACTTTGTTTCGTGTTTTACCAGGCTCGGATTCCAGAAAAGCATCTTGCGTTGATCATACTCTTCCTTAACTTTTTCAGTTTCCCAATCCTTGCTGGTATCGAAATAGCCTTCTTTCATAACGCGAATACTCAGCTTCCTGGTTTTCTTTGCGACATTGTTTTCTACCACTAAAGTTGATTCCAGCGGCGTAGTACCAAGAAAAATCCAGGGGGCATCGGCCTCTGCTTCATTATCCAGCCGATAGATAACATAACCGCCGGCGGGTTCAGAGTAGACCTTGATTGGAACTGGTTTAGGAGCACTGCTGCAGGAGGAGAAAAGCAGCATTGCTGAAATGGCGAATAAAATAAAACTGGTTTTCATTGAAGGGTTCTCCTACTGCTTCTTCATTTCAACTTTAACTGCCTGCGGCTCATTCTCTGCCTTGGCTCGGGAACTATGACGCATATTCACCCAGAAGGCTGTCACTTTGTCATCAAAACCACTTTTATGAAAGCGCACTGTAATTAACTTTGATTCTTCACGATCATTTTTCCAGTGGACCATTACCGGGGTTGTGCCTAACAGTGAGTCATCCTCGAGATTGACAACTTCAGCGCCTGCGGGCTCTGACAATATCCTCGCTGCACCATAGCTGGAACAGCCACTAATTGCCAAAAGCATCATTGGGACAAGTATAGCGAGCTTCATGTTCTTTAATGTTTTCAACCAAATCACCTCATTAAAATTTCGAAATATTTTCGATTTATTATTTTACTATCCCATTTTACTAATTGCTTCACTACATATATCCATTACCACTCCAATCCATGGCATTATTAGCAGCAAGGCAAATACATTGACAGAGAGAATAAACTGCATACCGAAATTCGCTGTTATCGGTTCATTCGTTTCCGGTTTTTCAAAATAAAGCGTCTTAACAACCTTCAAATAATAATAAGCCCCGATGACGGCAAATAACACTGCAACAACAGCAAGCCAGTACTTGTCGACATCGATCAACGCCTGAATAACAGAAAGCTTGGCAAAGAAACCAACTGTTGGAGGAATCCCGGCCATTGAAAACATAACCAGTGCGACCATGAATGCGAACCAGGGGTGACGCTTGTTGAGTCCTTTGTAGTCACTGATCTCCTCTGCTTCGAAACCCGCCCTGGACATCATGATTATCAGGCCGAAAGCTGCCATTGTGGTAAATGAATATATTATGACGTAGAAAAGAGATGCACTATAACCATTCGGGTTGGCACTGATAATACCCAGCATGAAATAGCCCATATGCGAAATCGTCGAATAGGCCAGCATGCGCTTTAAATTCGTCTGCGCTATGGCAACTATATTACCCAATGCCATCGACAATATGGCGAAAATCGTCAGCATGTCAGACCAGCTTACGGCAAGTGCCTGGAAACCGTCGACCAGTAAGCGCATGACGAAGGCGAAGGCTGCAATCTTGGGTGCCGTACCAATGAATAAAACGACGGATGTAGGTGCTCCCTGGTAGATATCAGGTATCCACATATGAAATGGCACCACACCAAGCTTGAAACCTATGCCTACGACAATAAAGATGAGACCCAGTATCAGCATCACATCATCAGATTGCATTCCCTGTATGGCATTCCTGATAGTCTCAATATCAAGACTTCCTGTTGCACCATAGATGATGGACATACCATAAAGTAGCATGCCGGAAGCCAGTGCACCGAGTACGAAATATTTCATCGCAGCCTCAGTGGCCAGATCTGAGTTACGGTTCATCGCCACCAGCGTGTAGAGCGATAATGAAAGCAGTTCGAGACCAATATAGATGGTAATGAAGTGACTGGCCGAGACCATAACCATCATACCGACGACGGCAATAAGTATCAGTACAAAATACTCACCACGATACATTTTCCGCTCTGTTATATAGCCATGAGAGTAGATGAGAACAACAAAGGTGAGGATAAATATGGTCGATTTGACCAGTGTCGCCATACCATCAAGAACAAACATGTCATTGAAGGCTTTCACCGCATCGCCTGCTGGTGCGGCAACCAGCGTTAAATAAAAACCAACCAGTAAAGTGACCTGGGTAAGCAGGAAACTTACCCTGGGCATACGTTCATGAGTAAATCTGTCGACCAGCAAAATCACGCAGGCCATCGTAAAGACGAAAATCTCCGGGATGGCCAGTTGAATGTCTGCGAATATGTTGTTCATAAACTTACACTTACAGTTTGGTGACTGAAGACAGGGCAAGAACCTTATCTACAGATGAATGTATCGTGTCGAGGAATGGCGCGGGCCACAAACCCATGACCAGTACTGTCAGGGTAAGAATCAGTAAAAATAACCCTTCCCTGCTGTTAATATCTTTCAGCCCCTTCACGTTTTCATTGCTGACAGCACCGAAGATCACCCGTTTATACATCCACAAGGTATACGCGGCGCCCAGTATCAATGTAGTACCGGCAATAATGGCATACCACGCGTTGACCTGGAATACGCCAAGAATGACCAGGAACTCGCCAACAAAACCTGACGTTCCGGGCAGACCCGCATTGGCCATGGCGAACAGCATCATAAAGGCTGCAAATTTCGGCATGGTGTTCGCAACACCGCCATAGTCAGACATTTTGCGGGTATGCATGCGATCATAGAGCACACCAACGCAAAGGAACATAGCACCTGAAATAAAACCGTGCGAGATCATTTGAATGACAGCACCTTCCAGTGCCATTTTGTTGAAAACAAATAAACCAAGGGTGACAAAACCCATGTGTGAAATTGATGAATAAGCAATCAACTTCTTCATATCGGTTTGTGCCAGAGCAACCATTGCGATATAGACAATAGCGATCAATGACAAAACAATGATAAAGCCTGAAAGGGAATGGCTGGCATCAGGCGTAATCGGCAGGTTAAAGCGGATAAAGCCATACGCGCCCATCTTTAACATGATAGCGGCCAGAACGACGGAACCCCCGGTGGGCGCTTCGACATGCGCATCCGGCAACCAGGTATGCACCGGAAACATGGGAATCTTAACAGCAAAGGCCATGAAGAATGCCATGAACAACCAGATTTGCTCTGTCAGACCGAGTTTAACCGTGTACAGATCAGCCAGGGCAAAGCTGCCGTTGCTTTTGAAATAGAGGTAGACCAGGGCTACCAGCATCAACAGCGATCCCAGCAGCGTATAGAGAAAGAACTTTATTGTTGCATAAATCCTGTTCGGCCCACCCCATATACCGATAATAAGGAACATCGGTATCAGCATAGCTTCCCAGAAGACATAGAAAAGTATCGCATCAGTTGCCGAGAAGACACCGATCATCAGCCCTTCCATGATCAGAAAAGCAGCCATGTATTGTGCGACCTTTTCCTGAATCACCTGCCAGGCAGAAATCACCACGATAATCGTGATAAAAGACGTCAATAGTATTAATAGCAGTGCGATGCCATCAATACCCAGTGAATAGTTAATATTCAGTGCAGAGATCCACGGCATATTCTCAATGAACTGCAACTCACCTGAAGCTTTATCAAAGCCGGTATAAAGAGGAATAGTGACCAGGAACGTGACAATACTGACCAGCAGTGCGACGATTCTTGCCAGCGCTGCACGCTGGTCATTGCCAGTTGCCAGCACGGCAATGGCGCCAGCTATCGGTAACCAGATGGCAAGACTTAGTTGATTCGCTTCAAACATTTACGTGAATCTCGTTAATTAACACTTAAGAACCAGGTCATCAGTACCAGCAGCCCAATAATCATTGCAAAAGCATATTGATTGACCAGACCAGTCTGCAGTGGTTTTAATATCTTTGAAAAATACCCCACTGCCTTTGCTGAACCATTTACCAGCCAACCATCAATAAATACAGTATCACCGTATTTCGACAACAGGCGTCCCAGCTTGACGGTACCGTCAGCAAAAAACTTCTGATTGAAGTCGTCGATGTAATATTTATTCATCAGCAGGTCATAAACGGGGGTCATAGATGCCGTGACCCTGCCTGGTAATTCCGGCTTACGGATATAAAACAGCCAGGCCAGGAAAACGCCAAATATGGCTAACCAGAATGGCGGCTGCATCATGCCATGCAGCATGAAGCCAAGCACAACCTGGAAACTTGATTGACCCTCGTAATGCTCGGCGATTTGCCCTATCACATCATGTTGCGGCAATACCAGGATGGAGCCTGTAAAGTAGTCTCCAAACACCATCGGTTCAATAAACATGGCCCCGGCAATCATTGAAGGAATGGCTAACAGAATTAGCGGCAAAACAACCACCATCGGTGATTCTTTCACATGCTGTAATGTGTGCTGGTCCATCCGTGGCCGGCCATGAAAAGTCATGAACAGTAAACGGAAAGAATAAAANGCAGTNAACACAACACCGGCCAGCACCGAAGCGTATGCTATGCCGGAACCAAATAATTCAGAGTGGTGGACACTCTCAATGATAAGGTCCTTGGAGAAAAAACCGGCAAAGGGTGGAATTCCCGCCAGTGCCAGCGATCCGATTACAGCAGTAATATAGGTCCAGGGCAGGAACTTTCTCAGTCCTCCCATCTTCCGCATGTCCTGCTCATGATGCATAGCAATAATGACTGAACCTGCAGCAAGGAAAAGCAGCGCTTTGAAAAAGGCATGGGTACCAAGATGGAATATCGATGCGGCATATCCCGAAGCACCGAGTCCAACAGTCATGTAACCCAGTTGAGATAGCGTGGAATAGGCCACCACACGCTTGATATCGTTTTGCACCAGCCCAAGCAATGCCATAAAAAATGCAGTAATGGCACCGATAATCATGACCACACTTAAAGCGGTTTCCGAGAATTCAAATAATGGCGAGGTTCGAGCCACCATGAAAATACCGGCTGTCACCATTGTTGCCGCGTGGATCAATGCTGAGATAGGTGTAGGACCTTCCATTGAATCCGGCAGCCAGACATGCAGAGGCACCTGCGCAGATTTACCCATCGCACCAATAAACAGCATGATGCAGATGAATGTGATTATGCTCCACTCACTACCGGGAAGTATTTCTATGGTCTGTCCAAGCACTTCAGGTACAGAAGCAAATACTGCATGGTAATCCAGGGTGCCGAAGGTTGCATAGATCGCAGCTATGCCGATCAGGAAGCCAAGGTCACCAACTCGGTTTACCAGAAAGGCCTTCATGTTGGCATATATTGCGGTGTCTCGCGTGTACCAGAATCCGATAAGCAGGTAGGAAATCAGGCCAACGGCTTCCCAGCCAAAGAACAGTTGTAAAAAGTTATTCGACATCACCAGTATGAGCATGGAGAAAGTAAATAACGAGATATAACTGAAGAAACGCTGGTATCCGGGATCTTCGTGCATATAGCCAATGGTATAGATGTGTACCATTAACGAGACAAAGGTCACAATCACCATCATGGTAGTGGTCAGATTGTCTATCAGAAAGCCGATTTCGAATGGGAAGTTATCACTAACACCCCAGACGTATACCGTACCGTTAAATGTGTTGCCGGCCATCACATCAAAATAGACGTAAACAGACAACGCGCAGGCTATCGCTACGCCCGCAATGGTAATCGTATGAGCACCGGCGCGACCNATTTGACGGCCGAACAATCCTGCCACAACTGCTGCAAACAGGCAGACTAGCGGGATCGCAAGATAAACAAGTTTCATATCATCTACCATCTTGTTATCCCTTCAGGCTATCCAGATCCTGGATGTTAATTGTATTTCTGCGTCTGAACAGGACAATTATAATGGCCAGTCCAATCGCAGATTCAGCAGCGGCCACGGTAAGAATAAAGAACACAAACACCTGCCCTGCAAGGTCATTCAGATAATGTGAAAAGGCAATAAAATTCATATTTACTGCTAGCAGCATCAGCTCGATAGACATCAGCAAAATAATGACATTTTTCCTGTTCAAAAAGATCCCGGTCACACTTATTGCAAAAAGTATGGCTCCAAGAATCAGGTAATCAGATAGAGCGATCATTAATTATCCTTCCGTCAGTCCTGCTTCTCAGCATTCATTTTCACGATACGCAGGCGATCCTGCTTGCGCACACGTACCTGTTCATCCGGCTTCTGCCTCTTCGACGATACGCGTCCGCGCAGGCCAAGCGAAATTGCCGCAACAATAGCCAGAAGCAGCAATACTGCTGCAAGCTCAAATGGATAGACATAGTACGTGTAGATCAACAGGCCAAGCTGATGTGTATTGCCATAATCCGCCGCTGCGGCCGCTGGTGCAGGCATCTGATCTATCTCGAATGGGCCGGAACTCAGTACGATTGCCAGCTGCAGTAAAATAATCACAGCCACTGTCGCACCAATAGGTAGATATTCACCAAACCCTTCACGCAGTTGATCGGTATCAATATCCAGCATCATTACGACAAACAGGAACAGAACCATCACGGCACCTACATAAACGAGCACCAGCACAATGGCGAGGAACTCTGCTTCCAGCAATAACCAGATACATGCAGCTGTGAAGAATGTGAGTATTAGAAACAATGCGGCACGGACCGGGTTACGAACCGTAACCACCATGATCGCAGAAATCACTGTTACTGATGCTAGAAAGTAAAATGCCAGTTGTTCAAATGTCATGTCAGTATCTTCAAAGCAATTATTGGCTACCTGTAGGGTGCATCCAGTTTTCTGTCCCGGGCTATGCTTTCTTCCATGCGGTCGCCATTCTTCAGTAACATATCCTTGGTGTAGTAAAGGTCGCCTTTATTTTCACCGTGATAGTCAAACACTCGCGTTTCAACTATCGCATCTACCGGGCAGGCTTCTTCACAGAAACCACAAAATATGCATTTGGTTAGATCGATGTCATACCTTTTGGTGCGTCGCGAACCATCTTCCCTTACTTCTGAATCAATCGTAATTGCCAGTGCAGGGCAAACTGCCTCGCAAAGTTTGCAGGCGATGCAGCGTTCCTCACCGTTCGGGTAGCGTCTTAATGCATGTAGACCACGAAAACGAAAAGACATCGGCGTCTTTTCTTCCGGGTACTGTACGGTAATTTTTTTCTTGAACATGTGCCTGCCAGTTACTGACATTCCCTTAAGTAACTCGATAAGGAACAGGCTTTTAATAATACCTATGGCTTTATTCATCTTTTCTGACCCTAGTGAAACAGGTGCCCCCATGGTGTCAAAAACATGGCAACGCCCATTACAACAATCCATATTATTGTCAGGGGGATAAAGACCTTCCATCCCAGACGCATAATCTGGTCATAACGATAACGTGGAAATGTCGCACGGAACCAGAGGAAAAAGAACAGCACAAAACTGGTTTTCAGTAATAGCCAGTGAAGACCATCACCGAGAACCGGTGTATCGGCAAACGCACCAACAGGTGACATCCAGCCACCAAGAAACATCAGCGAGGTAAGCATGGCAATCAATATCATGTTGGCATATTCCGCCAGGAAGAATACGGCAAATGTCATACCGGAATATTCGACATGGAAACCAGCAACAATTTCTGATTCACCTTCAGCAACATCAAAGGGTGCCCGATTGGTTTCAGCAACACCAGAGATAAAGTAAACAATAAACATCGGGAACAGCGGCCACAGGTACCAGTCGGTCAGCCCGCCACTTTGTGCCAGCACGATTTCGCGCAGGTTCAGACTTCCTGCTGCCATCAGTACTGTCACCAGGGCAAAACCCATCGCCAGTTCGTAAGACACGACCTGTGCTGAAGCACGCATGGCACTGAGGAAAGCGTATTTGGAATTTGACGCCCAGCCGGCAATAATAATGCCGTAGACACCAATGGAAGTCATCGCAAGAATAAACAGCACGCCTGCATTGATATCTGACAGCACCAGGCTGTCCGTGAAGGGGATCACAGACCACGCGGCCAGGGAAGGTGCTATGGATAATATCGGCGCCAGGATAAACAGATATTTATTCGATTTTGCAGGAACGATGATTTCTTTACAGAGTAATTTCAGTGCATCCGCTATCGGCTGCAGCCAGCCACGCGGCCCGACACGGTTAGGCCCGACACGGATCTGCATATAACCAATTAATTTACGCTCGGCAAATGTCAGGTAGGCCACTGCCAGCATCAACGGCGCAACGATGACAACCACTTTAATCAGGGCAACCAGCAGTACCTGCAGCCAGTCTGGAAAGATTTCAAGTAAGCTAAGTATTACTTCAGGCACAGGTCTTCACCTCTAACCAGTTCATATCACCTAGCGCCGCGGTTTCCTCTGTCGCTGTTGGCAGCATTATGCAGTTCAGCGGAATAGAAGGGTCAGCCTTAACATTGATCTCTATTTTGTTACCTGCATTGCCAACTTCAATCCTGCCTGCTTCAATCCCTATAGAGTTGAGCGTTTCGGGGTGCAGCGCAGCACTGGCTTGAGGATTATCCAGTGTCTGCTGCAGAGGCACAGACCGGCGTGTCGATGCATCAGTACGATACAGAGGCAGTGTGGTGATACGCTCAAACAACCCTTTTTCAACACCAACAGGCGAGAAAACCCCGCTGTTGTCATTACTTTTCACGATGGCCGTGGTTTCAGAACGAATTGATTCTGCCGAAGTGTAGTCAAAACCGTCCAGCGCCAGGTAATTTCCGAGCACGCGAAGAATTTTCCAGCCCGGTCGCGAATCACCCGCTGGTTTAACCGCAGCGCACCATGATTGTATTTTTCCTTCACAGTTAACATGCGTGCCATCCGTCTCAGACATCGCTGCTAAAGGAAGCATGACATGTGCAACGTCTTCTATCTCTGCACTGCGGAAATTAGAGATGGATACCACCATGCCTGTTTCACGCAAGGTACTTAGTGCCAGGTTGCCGGCGAGACTGTCCTGTGTTGGCTCGATATTGAATAACAGTAATGCCTTCAGCGCTTCATTGACAGTCTTATCCAGCATTGTTGAAGCGTTCCTGGCCTTTACAGTCGGCAGGAAAGACGCCTGCCAGGCCGCCACAGCATTGCCCTCTTCCAGCCTGCCATTTTTAGCTCCAGTGAGATTCCCCAATACTGATGCTAATGACACCAGCACAGAATAATTGGGGTCCATCTGTGCCATAGTGCCGACTATAATCTGTGCTGAATCTCCGGCTTCGATGAGCGCATCTGCCATTGATTTAATGTCATCGCTGAGTTTACATTCAGCCGCCAGTTCCGTTATCGCATCATCAATTTTGGCACCCTTGTTGTTTGCAAGCTGCACCACTAACCGTGCCAGCATTGCCACAAGCTGTGAAGGTGAAGCAACGATATTGCCTGCCATCGGGAATGCAAAATCAAAATTCGCCGGATTCATCGCCATGACCCGGTTGCCATTGCTGACAGACCTGCGAAGACGGGTTGCCAGGGATGGCTGCTCCTTGCGTATGTTGCTGCCGATCAGTAACACCAGCGCAGCCTGTTCAAGACTCGCTATGCTATCACCCAGCAGGGGTGCCGACATTTCATCCCCTGCCCTGAAATCCTGCTGTCGAAGTCGGTAATCCATATTCTGACTGCCCAGCCCACGCATAATTTTTTCCAGCAGGGCAAATTCTTCCAGTGTGGATGTCGGTGATGCCAGCGCACCAATATCGTCACCGCCAAACTGTTCTACAATAGCCTGTAGCTTGGCGGAAACATTCTCCAGGGCAGTTTGCCAGTCTGTTTCCTTCCACTCGCCATTTATTTTCAGCATCGGCGTAGTCAGCCGCTGCAGGGAATCATTTGCGGTGTAGCTGAAACGGTCACGATCAGACAGCCAGACTTCATTAATTGCTTCATTTTCACGTGGCAGAACCCGCAGAACATCGCCACGTAATGTCTCAACCGTGGTATTTGAACCAACAGTATCATGCATCGCGATAGCATCGTGCTCCTGCATTTCCCACGAGCGTGCCCTGAAACGAAAGGGCTTCGACGTCAATGCGCCGACAGGGCAAAGATCAATAACATTACCGGACATCTCGGAACACACCGCCTGCCCCATAAAAGTCATGATTTCGCTGTGTTCACCACGATTAACCATGCCCAGTTCCATAATACCGGCAATTTCCTGGCCAAAACGCACGCATCGCGTACACTGGATACAGCGCGTCATATCGGTGGAGATCAGGGAGCCCAGGTTTTTATCGATGACAACACGCTTGCCCTCAGAAAAACGGGAAACATCCTTGCCGTAGCCTACGGCAAGATCCTGTAGTTCACATTCACCACCCTGATCACAGATCGGGCAATCCAGGGGGTGATTAATTAACAGGAACTCCATGGTGCTTTTTTGTGCATCGCGTGCCAGTTCGGATCTTGTCTCCACTTTCATCCCGTCTGCAACAGGTGTCGCACACGCAGGCAGTGGTTTCGGTGCATTTTCTACTTCAACCAGGCACATACGGCAGTTTGCCGCGATTGACAACTTTTCGTGATAACAGAAGCGCGGAATATAAATACCAGCGTCATCAGCCGCCTTGATCAGCATTGACCCGGCCTCAGCCTCTATCGTTTGTCCGTTAATTTGTATCGTTGTCATGAGTCGTTTTTTGCCTGATCTCTTTAGACAGCTGCCTTGTTATTGATTTTTGCTTCAAATTCGCTTCTGAACTGGGTCAGAAAACTTGCTACCGGCATCGCTGCTGCATCGCCAAGAGCGCATATCGTCCGCCCCTGTATCTTGTTCGCCATATCGGTCAGCAGGTCAAGATCCTGCATTTTTCCAGCTCCTGTGTTGATGCGATGAATAACTCGATAGAGCCAGCCCGTCCCTTCCCGGCACGGCGTACACTGCCCGCAGGACTCTTCATGATAAAAGTAGGAAAGTCGTTCCAGCGCATCCACCATATCTGTGGTTTCATCCATGACAATGACTGAGCCTGCACCAAGCATAGATCCAGCACCTGAAATGGAATCATAATCCATATCAAGTTCCATCATTATATCGCCGGGCAGAACAGGCACAGAGGAACCACCTGGAATCACCGCTTTAAGCCTGTGGCCATGACGAACGCCGCCGGCCAGTTCCAGTAAATCCTTGAACGGTGTACCCATTGGGATTTCATAGTTCCCCGGCTTATTGACATGACCGGAAACGGAAAATAGTTTTGTGCCGCCGTTATTAGGTTTACCCAGGTCGGCAAACCAGCTGCCACCCTTCTCCAGTATTACGGGAACTGAGGCCAGAGTCTCAGTATTGTTAATCGTCGTCGGTCTGCCATAAAGCCCAAACCCGGCAGGAAACGGCGGTTTGAAGCGTGGCTGTCCCTTTTTACCTTCTATCGATTCCAGTAGTGCTGTTTCCTCACCACAGATATAAGCCCCTGCGCCAAGGTGTACGAATAATTCAAAATTGAATCCGGAACCCTGGATGTCAGCACCCAGCAGACCGGCTTCCCTGGCTTCAGCAAGTGCCGCCTCGAAACGCTCATAAGGCTGCCAGAATTCACCGCGTATGTAGTTATAGCCGACGGAAGCACCGATACAATAACCGGCAATAATCATCCCTTCGATTAACTGATGCGGGTTATAACGCAGAATGTCACGGTCCTTGAATGTACCCGGCTCACCTTCATCGGAATTACAGACGATATATTTCTGACCGGGGGCGGTTCTTGGCATGAAACTCCATTTTAAACCGGTTGGAAAACCCGCTCCGCCTCGACCACGCAGTCCGGAGGTCTTGATCTCTTCGATAATCACTTCTGCTTCGGTCTTTTCTTTCAGTAGCTTTTTCAGCGATGAATAGCCACCTACCTCAATATAGGTCTGCAGACTCCATGGCTGGTCCTTGCCGAGGGTACGGAAACAGACGAGGTTCTGTTTACTTTCATCAATCATCGATCAATCCAGCCCCTCAAGAATTCTGTCGATGCTATCAGTCGTCAGATTCTCGTAATATTCTTTACCCACCTGCATCATTGGCGCTCCACCACAGGCACCCAGGCACTCTACTTCCTTGATAGTGATACGGCCATCCGGCGTTGTTTCGCCCGGGCCCACACCCGTTTTCTCTTTCAGGTGATCAAGCACCTTTTTTGAACCGCATAACTGGCAGGAAATATTCGTACAGACACAGATCTTGTGTTGACCGACATCCTTGTGCTCGTACATGGAATAAAAAGTAGCCACTTCGTAGACATGAATTGCAGGCATTTCCAGTAAATCAGCTATCTCCTGCATAATTTCCTTGCTAACCCAGCGGAACTCATCCTGCACTATGCGCAGGGCAGCCATGACAGCAGACTCTTTACGGTCTGCCGGGTACTTTTCCAGTTCCTTCTCTATCTCAGTTATGGCGTTAGCCGACAAGGTCATTTCGGTCATCTGTCCACTTCCCCAAATACAATGTCCTGAGTACCGATAATAGCGACAACATCTGCCAGCATATGGCCGTTAGACATTTCATCCAGCGCCGACAGGTGGGCGAAACCCGGAGCACGTATTTTCACCCGGTATGGCTTGTTGGCGCCATCAGATACCAGGTAAATGCCAAACTCGCCTTTTGGGTGTTCTACTGCTGCATAGGCTTGACCCTCTGGCACACAAAACCCTTCGGTAAATAACTTGAAGTGGTGAATCAAGGCTTCCATATCATGCTTCATGGTTCCCCGTCTGGGCGGGACTATTTTATGATCTTCCAGCATTACGGCACCGTGATTATTGCGCAGCCACTCGACACACTGGCGAATGATTCGATTCGACTGACGAAACTCTTCAATGCGGACCAGGTAGCGATCATATGTGTCGCCGTTGGTGCCGACAGGAATATCAAAATCCAGCCTGTCATAGACCTCGTAGGGCTGCTTCTTGCGCAGATCCCATTCGACTCCGGATCCACGCAGCATCGGACCGGTAAAGCCAAGGTTTTTTGCCCGCTCAGGCGACACCACACCGATACCCACAGTCCGCTGCTTCCAGATGCGGTTATCGGTTAATAGTGTTTCATATTCATCGACATGGGCAGGAAAACGTTCGGTGAAATCCCAGATGAAGTCGAGCACAGAACCCTGACGGTTCTCATTCATGCGATCCACTTCTTTCTGGCTGTGCCATTTCGATGGCTCATACTGTGGCATACGGTCCGGAAGATCGCGGTATACGCCACCCGGGCGATAATATGTGGCATGCAAACGAGCACCGGATACGGCCTCGTAAATATCCATCAGGTCTTCACGCTCTCTGAAACAGTAAAGAAACATGGTCATCGCGCCGATATCCAGCCCATGGCCAGCCAGCCACAGAAGATGATTCAGGATACGCGTAATTTCATCAAACATGACCCGTATATATTGCGCACGCAGTGGCACATCTACACCAAGCATTTTCTCAATGGCCAGTACATAGGCATGTTCGTTAGACATCATGGAAACATAATCGAGCCGGTCCATATATCCGATACTCTGGTTATAGGGCTTGGACTCAGCCAGTTTTTCTGTCGCGCGATGCAACAGCCCGATATGCGGGTCAGCACGCTGGATGACTTCACCATCCATCTCAAGCACCAGGCGCAATACACCGTGCGCAGCGGGATGCTGCGGGCCAAAGTTCAGCGTGTAATTATGTATTTCAGCCACCGTAACCTTCTTCCCTGATAACTCTGGGTACCAGAACACGTGGTTCTATGGAAACAGGCTGGTAAATAACCCTTCCTTTCTCTTCGTCGTAGCGCATTTCCACATGACCGGACATAGGAAAATCCTTGCGGAATGGATGACCAACAAAACCGTAGTCAGTAAGAATACGTCTCAAATCTGGGTGTCCCTTGAACAGAATGCCGTAAAGATCAAACGCTTCTCTCTCAAACCAGTCGGCTGACTTCCAGACATCAATCACTGAATCAACCATCGGTGAGGATTCATCAACGAAGACGCGCAGGCGCAAGCGCTGGTTGCGGGTAGTTGAGAGTAGGTGATAAACCACCGCAAAACGAGGATTTTGCCACTCTTCACCCGCTTCCTTGCGGTAATCCAGGTAATCGACAGCACAAACATCAATCAGGGTGTCAAATGCAAAATTCTCACCGCTATGCAGTTTCTTGCAGATTTTGTGTAATGCATCAACCGCCAGATCAATGGTCAATTCACCAAGATCTATAGAAGAAGCNTGTACAGCATCTCCCGCTGCTTCCCCGATACGCCTTTGTAGCGTCTCTAATCTTTCGCTTTTTGTCATCTGTCAGCTTCGGGCAATAGTATTAGTGCGAATTTTTTTCTGTAACTGAAGTATTCCGTAGAGCAGCGCTTCTGCAGTGGGTGGACAACCCGGGACATAAATATCAACAGGTATTATGCGATCGCAGCCGCGAACAACTGAATAGGAATAATGGTAATAACCGCCACCGTTGGCGCATGATCCCATCGAGATTACCCAGCGTGGTTCAGCCATCTGGTCGTAGACCTTACGTAAGGGTGCGGCCATCTTGTTGGTCAGTGTGCCGGCGACAATCATGACATCAGACTGCCTTGGACTGGGGCGGAACATGATGCCGAATCGATCCAGGTCGTAACGGGCTGCACCCGCCTGCATCATTTCAACTGCACAGCAGGCAAGACCGAATGTTACCGGCCACATAGATCCTGTGCGTGCCCAGTTGATCAGGCTATCAGCACTGGTTACTGCCCAGCCTTTTTCTGCCACGCCTTCATTTACTCCCATTCCAGCGCTCCTTTTAACCATTCATAGATGAAACCAATCACAAGGATTGCGAGAAATATCATCATCGATACAAAACCAAACATTCCAACAGATTCTTCCTGAAGCACTACTGCCCAGGGGAAAAGAAAGGCAATTTCGAGATCGAAAATAATGAAAAGAATGGCGACCAGGTAGTAGCGCACGTCAAACTTTATCCGCGCATCTTCAAATTCATCAAAACCACATTCAAAGGGAGAGAGTTTTTCCGCATTAGGCTTATCGACTTTAAGCAACATGCTGAAAATTTTGCCAAACAGGATGGGCAAAACACCGAACATAACACCAACAGAAATGAACACTAGAATGGGTATGTAGTTTTCAAGCATGGTCATTTTTTATATTCTGGCTCAGCCATGTGGCGTTGAGCTTACCCTCCAGTTCTGATCGCGCTTGCAAAAACTAAAAGCGAAGCGCTCAGTCTAGGACGACTCAGTCCTTGTGTCAAGCCAGACCAAGACAAAGATATTATTATTAATCAATGACTTATAATCTGCAAAAGAATTGCAGCACAAGTATTTTTTATTGTTGGTAAAAGAAACTTTACAACACGTCCACTGGCTAAAGTTCTTATATAAATGGTGCCGAAGGCCGGACTCGAACCGGCACGACTTGCGTCACCGCCCCCTCAAGACGGCGTGTCTACCAATTCCACCACTTCGGCAATATCTTATTCCTTGTTTCCGGGTTCAGTTTCACCAGGCACTGCAGGCAGTGCCGGTACATCTGAAGTTGTCGTTGCACCGTCATTAACATTTTCTGTTGTTGCTTCACCAGGCATTGCAGGTATGTCTGTATTCAAACCTTTAAGCTGGCTTTCAGGTGCAGGAGGTATTTGTTCTGTTTTTTCAGCAGCAGGCTGCACCATCTCCTGCATCACCGTATCGGTAACACTGGTTGGCTTTGCAGACTTGCTGTAAAGGTAAGTCAGCGAAAGACTGGTCAAAAAGAAAACCGTAGCAAGGACTGCAGTCGTACGAGAAAGGAAATTAGCTGATCCCTGGCTACCGAACAGCGAACCGGAAGCACCGCCTCCACCACCGCCAAACGCAGCACCTGCATCAGCCCCTTTACCGTGCTGAACCAGTACCAGCACGACGATGGCTACGGCAACAAGTACGTGTATTGCTATCAGAATATTAATCATAATTTTTGATCAGAAAAGATTGCTCAGTTGGCTGCCTTGCAAATTGCAAGGAAGCTTTCGGCCTGCAGCGAAGCACCACCAATAAGGCCACCATCGATATCTGCCATACCGATAAGGGATTCAGCATTTCCCGCATTCATGCTGCCGCCATAGAGAAGGCGCAGATTATCTGCAACACCCGTGTTCAGGGCAGATAACATATCACGGATAAATTTATGCACTTCCTGGGCCATTTCCGGTGTGGCTGTTTTGCCCGTCCCTATCGCCCAGACTGGCTCATAGGCAATCACTGCATTGTCAAAATTATCAATGCCAACGAGATCAATCACTGCCTGAATTTGGCGTGCAACAACAGACTCGGTGTTGCCGGATTCTCTTTCTTCAAGTGTCTCGCCTACACACAAAACAGGTATCAAACCGCCGCCCTGCGCGACTTTGAATTTGTCGGCAACGTCCTGGTCACTTTCGCCATAGATAGCGCGTCGTTCTGAGTGTCCAACAATGACATATTCACAACCGGCATCTACCAGCATTGCCGCTGATATCTGGCCAGTAAAAGCACCGCTCTGGTTAATATCCAGGTCCTGTGCACCGAGAACAATATCAGCTCGCCCATTTAATGCATCTGCTGCACGTGGAATCAGTATATAGGGAGGACAAACAAGAACTTCCGCTGCGGTCACATCATCTCGACCATCAGCAATACCGTTGATCAGGCTAGTGGTGCTCTCTGAGTCACCATTCATCTTCCAGTTACCAGCAACCAGGGGACGACGCATTAAATTACTCCTTATATCCTGTTTTATTTAGACCATAACTAATGGGGGCGCAATGGTACTCGTGAAGCGCCTGAAAATCAATGTGAATTGGTTTCTCAGCGTATTTCATAATTGAATGCGTTTTATTTAAAATATTGCAGACCGCGCTGGATAACTAGCGTTAGAGTTTTCGCCATCGAAACGCGTTTGTCGATTTCATTCAGAATTCAGGCTGGATTGCCCTAAAACGAATGCAGCACCCGGACCTTGAATCCCATGCAGTACTTAAATAGACGATATTTACGCGTTTAATTAATAGATATACCTTTGAATTGTATAACTAATTTACCCTGGCTGCTTCACGAACAACGGCAGCAAGCGACTCACACTGGCTTTTCACTTCAGCGGCATCGACACCTTCTATCATCACTCTAATCAGAGGTTCTGTTCCTGACGGGCGTAAAACAACACGTCCACGGTCAGCCAATTCAGCTTCTGCCGAGGTCACAGCATCCCTGATGCGTGCATTCTCTGTTATATCGACACCGCGAGTAATTTCAACATTGATCATCATCTGCGGGCAGGTTTCCATCACAGTTGCGAGTTCTGCCAGTGATTTTCCGCTGTCGTACATGACCTGCAATACTTCCAGTGCTGCAACGATGCCGTCGCCCGTGGTGGATTTATCAAGGCAGATAACATGACCTGAGGCTTCACCGCCAAGTTGCCAGCCGTTGGCCTTCATCATATCCAGCACATAACGGTCACCTACTGCTGCGCGCATGAATTCGATGTTATTGGCACGCAGTGCCTGTTCCATGCCGAGATTACTCATCACTGTACCGACGACACCGCCCTGCAGTTCTCCACGGCGGGCCCTTGCCATCGCCATGATAAGAATCAGTTTGTCACCGTTTACAATCTCACCCTGATGATCAACCATTATCACCCGATCGCCATCGCCGTCCAGCGCAATGCCAAGGTCTGCACCCCGTTTCAATACTTCAGCCTGTAATGCAGCGGGATCTGTTGCGCCAAACCCTTCGTTGATATTAAAGCCATCAGGTTCATCACCGATGACATGTAATTTGGCGCCCAGTTCAGACAACACACTGGGTGCAATGTGGTAACTGGCACCATTAGCACAGTCGAGGACAATATTCAGGTCATCCAGGGCAACATGATTGGCAATTGTTGCCTTGCAGTATTCAATATAGCGTCCAGCAGCATCCGGATAGCGTGTAGCCTTGCCAAGATCACGTGAGTCAACAGTTTTGACCGGCTGCAGCATCATCGCTTCTATCGCCCTTTCTGTATTATCGGGTAATTTCTCACCTGCGGGTGAAAAGAATTTGATGCCATTATCGTAATACGGATTATGTGAGGCGCTGATAACTACTCCGGCCTGGGCACGGGCTGTTCTTGCCAGGTAAGCAATTCCCGGGGTCGGCATCGGCCCCAGCAGACTTACATCAACACCTGCCGATATGAGACCGGCTTCCATTGCCGACTCAAGCAGATAACCGGATACACGGGTATCTTTTCCTATAATTATCTTACCGCGGCTATCGCCACTGTTGCCGAGTACATTGCCGAGTGCCCAGCCAAGCTTCATTACCGTCGATGGAGTAATGGGCTCTTCACCCATCCGCCCTCTTATTCCGTCTGTACCAAAAAATTTCATCAGTTCTGTACTCTCTCGTTTTTCTCAGTTTCTATAGCTTCTCAGTTACTACAGCTTCAACCATACGAATGGCTTCACAGGTCTCCCTGACATCATGTACGCGTAAAATATTGGCACCATTCCTCATTGCCAGCAAGGCCAGCGCGATGCTTGCATATAGCCTTTCATTAACCTCTATACCCAGCGTTTGCCCGATCATACTCTTACGCGAAAGCCCAGCCAGAATCGGCAGGCCGCTTAGCCTGATGTCATCGAGCTCATTCAAAAGCCTGAAGTTCTGTTTTTGTGTCTTGCCAAAACCGAAACCGGGATCCAGTATCAAGTTGCTCATATTAATTCCGGCCTGTAGACACTGGTCCACACGCTGAGACAAAAAATTTCTGACTTCAGCAGTAACATCCGAATACTCAGGCTTTTCCTGCATGGTTTCTGGCTGCCCCTGCATATGCATGAGGCAAACGGGGACTGCCAACTTAGCTGCGGCCTCAAGCGCACCTGCTTCTGTCAGTGCCCGTACATCATTGATCATCCCGGCACCTGCATTGACTGCAGACTCCATTACTTCAGCTTTCGATGTATCGATGGAGATCGTCGCACTGAAACGCTGTGATACCGCTTCAATAACCGGTATCACACGCTCCATTTCTTCATCCACAGAAACAGGGCTGGCTCCTGGCCGGGTTGACTCACCGCCAATATCAATAATATCAGCTCCTTCTGCAATCATCCGGGCTGCATGATCAACCGCCGTGCTGACAGAACGAAAAAGACCCCCATCCGAAAAGGAGTCGGGGGTCGTATTGAGAATGCCCATGATAGCTGTCCGCCCCGCCTGTAATAGCGGGAAGCTATCTGCATGCTGATTCATTTTAAATTAAATAATTTAGTGCTCGCCGGCGGGCTCGTCCATTTTTGGTTCAGCGCCTTTTTTGTCACTCTTGTCACTGGCAGAATCATCACTGGATGTCCCCTTGCCAGAATCGTCAGCCGGTGGGCGCGGATCTTTGCCATCCATAATGTCGTTGATCTGGTCTGCGTCAATGGTTTCCCACTCAAGCAAAGCCTTGGCCATGACTTCAACCTTGTCCCGGTTTTCTTCAATAATCTGGCGCGCACGTGAGTATTGCTCATCAACAATTCGACGAATTTCCTTATCCACCAGTTCAGCGGTGGAATTACTGAGATTCTTGTGTGTCGTCACATCACGACCAAGAAATATCTCACTTTCATTCTCGCCGTAAACACGTGTGCCCATCAGGTCACTCATGCCCCAGCGCACGACCATATTCCTGGCCATCTCGGTAGCGCGTTCAAAATCGTTCGATGCACCGGTGGTCATCTGATTCATGAAGACTTCTTCACCGATACGTCCGCCCATCAGCACCGCAATAGTCGATAGCAAGCTGCTGCGCGTGTGGCTATAACGGTCTTCGACAGGCAGCTGCATGGTGACACCCAGGGCCCGACCGCGAGGAATAATAGTCACTTTGTGTACCGGGTCAGTTCCGGGTAGAGCCTTGGCGACAACAGCATGTCCTGCTTCATGATATGCCGTATTGCGCCTTTCTTCTTCCGGCATGATGAGAGAACGTCGCTCTACACCCATAATAATCTTGTCTTTGGCAAGCTCGAACTGCTCCATTTTAACCGTGCGCATGTTCGCACGGGCAGCAAACAGGGCTGCTTCGTTGATCAGGTTGGCAAGATCGGCACCGGAAAAACCCGGTGTGCCTCGGGCAATAATGCTGGCATCAACATCATCATCAATCGGCACTTTACGCATGTGAACTTTAAGAATTTGTTCACGGCCGCGAATATCAGGCAGCGGCACATAAACCTGGCGATCAAAACGTCCCGGTCTAAGCAGCGCAGGATCAAGTACATCCGGCCGGTTGGTCGCCGCAATAACGATGACACCATCATTGCCTTCAAAACCGTCCATTTCGACCAGCAGCTGGTTCAAAGTCTGCTCGCGCTCGTCATGTCCACCACCGAGACCGGCACCGCGATGACGACCGACTGCGTCGATTTCATCGATAAAAATAATACAGGGCGCATGTTTTTTCGCCTGTTCAAACATGTCCCGGACACGTGAGGCACCAACGCCGACGAACATTTCCACAAAATCTGAACCTGAAATGGTAAAGAACGGAACCTTTGCTTCACCGGCGATCGCTCGCGCCAAAAGAGTTTTACCTGTTCCCGGAGAACCCGTCATCAAGACACCGCGCGGGATTTTCCCACCAAGCTTCTGAAAACGGGAAGGATCACGCAGGAACTCAACCAGTTCAGCGACCTCTTCCTTGGCTTCTTCAACACCGGCCACATCTTCGAAGGTTACTTTGTTCTTGTCTTCTGTCAGCATGCGGGCTTTGCTTTTGCCGAAGCTCATAGCGCCTCGACCACCGCCACCCTGCATTTGGCGCATGAAGAATATCCAGACACCGATCAGCAGCAACAGCGGGAACCAGCTGATAAAGATACTCATCAGCAATGAAGGCTGCTCAGGTTCCTTCGCATCAACGACCACGCCATTTCTCAACAGGTCATTGATCAAATCCGGATCATTCGGCGCAAAGGTCTTAACCGTGGTGCCATCCTGACGCGTTGCAGTGATATTCTGGCCAGCAATAACCACTTTGCTCACCTGGCCCTGCTTTACATCTGCCAGAAAGGAGGAATATTCAAGTTGCGTGGTATTGCCACCCTGACGCGGGGCAAAATTATTAAAGATGGTCATTAGAACAACAGCGATGACCAGCCACATGACAAGATTTTTCGAGAGATTATTCAAACTACTGCCTCAATGATTAGAGAAATGAGCTGCAAGACCTTCTATTCTGCCTTGCTGACAATCGTGTTTCAATAACAAAACACCTATTAAACAACGGACATCTCATGCCAAAAAGCTAGTTTGGCCCGTCGCAATGCATTTTTTCTACCTGTAACACTATATTCAGTGCAAAAAACCAACTATACAAATCACATAGAACTGCCTTTAAAACCCCGAGCTAGTAAATAAACCTCAGCACTGCGGGACCGTGATGCACCGGGTTTTCTTACAGCCAGTGAGCGAAAGTGCGTTAAAATTTCTTTGCGCAACTGATCAATACCGCTACCCTGAAATACCTTCATCAGTAAGACGCCATCCGTGGCCAGTACCGAGCAACTCCAGTCGAGCACGCCTTCTGCCATACCGATTGAGCGGGCCTGGTCAGCTAATGCTATACCACTTATATTGGGGGCCATATCTGATAACACAAGGTCAATCGGCTGATTCTCAAACATCTCATTGATTTGCAGCCGGACTTCCTCATCAGTAAAGTCTCCCTCAATGATCTGTACCCCTTCGATTGCTTTAATTGGCAAAAGATCTACAGCAACCAGACGACTCTTTTTGCCCAGCCGTTTACGCGCATACTGACACCAGCCACCCGGTGCCGCACCAAGATCGACAACATTCAAACCAGGGCGAAGCAATTTGTCCTTTTTATCGATTTCTTCCAGCTTAAAAGCAGATCTGGCGCGGTAGCCGGCTTTTTTGGCCTTTTTGACATAACTGTCATTGACATGTTCATTCATCCATTCATTGCCAAAACGGTGCTTCTTACCAGAACTCATTTTCTGCTTCCTGTGATTGTGTTCATTAGCTGGCCGGGGGTTGGAGGAGGATATTGATCGCGCTTAGGCGCAGATATGTTTTGGCATTATAACCATGCATATCGTTTCAATCGACGTTTCTTGGGACTGTTATTCGTGCTAGCGCACAGCCGGAACTATTCTTTTGTTCTTCGATCAAGATTTTACTAAGTTTTTCGCCTTTTATGGGCGAAACAATCAGCAGTGCGCTAGCACAATACAAAATATAAAAAAATAAACTAACCACTGAAGGCAAGATAATCTACGTTAATCATTGTAGAATGCGCTGTTCGACTTTTTGCAAAATACACCCGGAGTTTAAATGTCCCTTAATCGCCAACAAATAAAATATTTACGTGGCCTGGCACATCCGTTACCTGCAATTGTCACTATTGGTGGCTCTGGCCTAAGCGATTCGGTGATGGCTGAACTCGAGTCGACACTGGATCATCATGAAATATTGAAAATTAAGATTTCCAGTGACAACCGCGAATTGCGCAGAAAATTTGCCCAGGATATCTGTTCAGCGACCGGTGCAGATGAAGTTCAGCAGATTGGCAAGGTGCTGATAATTTACCGTCCGAGTGAAAAAAACAAAATTAAACTACCTTCCTGATCATCGCGCTACAGGGTCACTGTTAAACAGAGCCCTGCACCAGCAGCTAATCAGGAAACGCTTTCCGGCTGGCGGATGACAAGTAATAAGCCAAGCAAACTTACCAGCAGGTAAAGACCACTGGCAATCCCGTGCAAAAGTGCAAATCTACTGTGTAATTGCGGGTCATTTTGCAAAGCAGTTCCAGCTGTTTCCCTCAGAATAGCAATTTCGGGTGTCAAAAAAAACAGGTTGGTGGCAATAAATACAACGATCAACAGCAGTACAGCAAAACGCCATTTTGCCCGATCAATAAAAGAATAAATAAGAATGAGAAGCAGGGCAGAAATGATTCCCGACCAACTCAGCAGGATGAACAAAGACCCGGCCAGGCTGCCTGCCATCTGCGGGGTTGGCAGCTGCTGGAACAGTACCGGTACAACAAGATAACCCACTGCCCACATACCACCGATCCAGAATGTCAGAACGATACGCTGGAGATTAAGCAGTACTCTGTTGAAAAGCTTCCCGCGAGGACGGGAAACGACAGTATCAGATGTATTTGACACTCAATATCTCATAGGTTGTTACGCCACCCGGAGTTTGAACATCGGCCTCATCGCCCTCTTCCTTGCCTATAAGTGCACGGGCGATTGGTGAACTGATAGATATCCTTAGTTTCTCGATATTTGACTCAAGATTGCCAACTATCTGGTAGGTGACTTCGTCTTCTGTTGCGATGTTGAACAACTCGACGGTTGCACCGAAAACAATGCGTCCGCCGGTATCCAGGGAGGTTGGATCGATGATCTGTGCCAAACCCAGAGAGCTATCTAATTCCTTGATACGACCTTCGATGAAGCCCTGCTCTTCTCGCGCTGCGTGATACTCTGCATTTTCAGACAGATCCCCATGCGCACGTGCCTCGGCTATGGCATCAATGATCCTCGGGCGATCTACTGTCTTCAGCCGCTTCAGTTCTTCACGTAAACGCTCAGCGCCCTGGCTGGTCAATGGCAAACTGTTCATTTCAATTCCATCCTAAAAAACATTCAGATTTTATTCAGATTACAGCGATCTAATTAATGCTCTTATGCAGATCCTGTAACTTATAGATGGTAACTTCTCTACTTGAGCGATGCGCTTCAACAGCTGCCTTGGCTGCAGCCACTGTAGTGAAATTAGTTACCTTATGCAGTAATGCCTCTCTGCGTATGGTATACGAGTCTTTGAGGCTTTGCTTTCCTTCGGTGGTGTTGATGACAATATCAATTTCATCATTCTTAATCATATCAACGATATGTGGTCGCCCTTCGAGAACCTTGTTTACCTTCTTGACCTTGATTCCAGCGGCTTCAATCACCTTCGCAGTACCGCGTGTAGCGAGGATTTCAAAACCATGCCCGGAAAGGTAACGAGCCACCTCTATCACTCTAGGCTGATCAACATCTCGCACACTGATGAAGGCTTTGCCTTTTTCAGGTACCTGGGCGCCCGCTGCTTTCTGTGCCTTGTCAAAGGCCTCGCCAAAGCTTTTACCAACACCCATTACTTCACCGGTTGATTTCATCTCCGGACCAAGTACCGGGTCAACACCGGGAAATTTGATAAACGGGAAAACGGCTTCCTTGACTGAATAATAATCCGGAATAATTTCACCGGTAACTCCCTGATCCGCCAGGCTGATGCCCGTCATACAGCGAGCGCCAATTTTTGCCAGCGGCCGCGATGTTGCTTTAGATACAAACGGTACGGTTCGGGAAGCGCGAGGATTAACCTCGAGCAGATAGATATCATCGCCTTTGACGGCAAACTGGATATTCATCAGGCCGCGTACACCAATGGCTAGTGCAAGGCTGGTGGCCTGCTCACGCAGTTGTTGAAGAATAGTTGCTGACAGGCTGAANGGGGGCAGTGAGCAGGAAGAGTCGCCTGAGTGCACGCCTGCTTCTTCAATATGCTCCATAATGCCGCCAATCACCACGTCTTTGCCGTCACACACCGCATCAAGGTCAACCTCGATGGCATCATTTAGAAAACGATCAAGCAGCACAGGCGAATCATTGGATACCTGGATGGCGACCTGCATATAGTTATCCAGGTCTTCTATGTTATGTACGATCTCCATGGCCCTGCCGCCGAGTACATAGGACGGCCTGACGACAAGTGGAAAACCAATTTCACCTGCGCCGACCAGCGCTTCTTCACGGCTGCGGGCGATACGGTTGGGAGGTTG
>JGI861J16260_1000005_pt1 | contig 24798 bp, 19 predicted proteins | sample TiedelARG06_123m_FD_16260 | JGI IMG/M metagenome (IMG submission 16260)
CGGGCAACGTATACACCCAAGCTCAGCAAGCAAATAGCCCTTTTCTATGGCGCATAGAGCACCCCGGCAACCATAACGGAGCCAGAAGCAATTATATATTTGGTACGATTCATATCGATGATGAAAAAGTCATGACCCTGCCTGACAGTGTCCGTCAGCGACTAATAGTCGCTGACACACTAATGCTGGAACTTGAACTCAATGCTAATGGTTCCGTCGATGTCCTGAGAAAGATGTTGTTTACAGATGGCAGGAACCTGATGCAGGTAATAGGCGAAGAAGAATTCAGCGAAGTCAGCACTGCGCTGATAAAAACGGGAAATGATTTGCCCGACGATGTCATGACTTTTCTCAAGCCATGGGCCGCCATGCTAATGCTGGTCAAGCCAGAAAATAATTCGGGTACTTTTCTTGATAAAAAACTGGCTGAGCTTGCCAGGGATTCTGGCATCAGGGTACTGGGTCTGGAAACCGCCAATGAACAACTTTCAGTTTTTGATGATATAGCAATAGATGATCAGGTCATCCTGTTACAGTCAGCAATGGATTCACTGGCAGAAAAGGAACAGGCGTACAGGCAATTGCTTGATGCCTATCTGAGTGGTGATATGGAAAAACTGGTGAGTATTACTGACAGTCAGCAGCCCAAAGACAAACGAATAGCAGATTTAATCAATGAAAAACTGATTATAGAGCGCAATCACAGAATGTTTGAACGTATGCAGGGACAATTGCGAGCAGGGAATACTTTCATTGCCGTTGGTGCTCTGCACCTGCCTGGCGAGCAGGGGTTACTGAATAATCTCAGGCAAGCCGGATACCGGCTTATCCGAATTGAGCAGAATCAATAATTTTCAAGATTTTACTGCCACATCCATACGCCACAGACATTTCCCATCAGTTTTTTTATCCAGTTCATCCAGCCACACTTCATGTAAATGGCTTTCTTCTTCATTAGCATAAATAACAGGCAAGACCGGCCGGTTGGTATCCAGCTGACGAATAATTTTTTCGGCCTGTGATTGTTTACCTGAATCACTGTCCTGAAAAAGCGCGGACTGCCCACCAGTNAGTGCAAGGTATACTTCAGCCAGTAATTCGGCATCCAGCAAAGCGCCATGATAATCGCGCTGTGAATTATCAATATTAAAATGTCTGCAAAGCGCATCGAGTGAATTTTTTTGCCCTGGACGCATACGTCTTGCCATGACCAGGCTATCGATAACGTCACAATATTCTACGATATGACCGAGCTTACGGCCCGTCAGTTTCAATTCGCTATTAATAAAGCCAACATCAAACGGGGCATTGTGGATAATCAGCTGCGAGTCCTTTATATAGGCAAGAAAGTCATCTACGATGTCCTCGAACCTCGGTTTGTCCTGCAGAAATTCATTGGTGATTCCATGTACCTCTATAGCACCGGCATCAACTTTCCGGTCGGGTTTCAGATACTGATGCAGTTCATTTCCGGTGCGTTTTCGATCAATCAGTTCTACACAGCCAATCTCAATGATACGGTGTCCTTTATTTGGGTCTAATCCGGTCGTTTCTGTATCCAGAACTACTTGTCTCATCATTTCCCTCTATTTTTTTCTGCATTTAGCATCTGGTCAATCGCCTCGTTAGCGAGACTATCGGCATGCTCATTCCCTGCTACTCCTGAATGCCCTTTTACCCAGTGCCAGTCTACATCATGCCGCATCAGCGCCTCATCCAGGCTGATCCATAAGTCCTGATTTTTTACAGGTTTTCTGGCAGCTGTCTTCCAGCCACGCTTTTTCCAGTTGTCCATCCACTCAAGAATACCTTTTCGTACATATTGTGAGTCTGTATAAAGGCTAACCTTACAGGACCTTTTCAGACTTTCCAGCGCCTGAATGGCCGCCAGGAGTTCCATTCTGTTATTCGTAGTTTCTTTCTCTGAGCCAAGCAGCTCTCTTTTCTTACTGCCATAGGTAAGGACTGCTCCCCAGCCACCAGGCCCGGGATTACCACGACATGCGCCATCAGTATAAATAATAACTTCAGACATTATTTTTAGCTCTTGGTATTGATATAGTTTTTCGCTACAGGTTCCGCAACATTCAGATATGAACTTTTTCTCATGCTCTTCCTGAAATCAATGACGGTCATCCCCGGGTCGCGCTTCTGGGCTATCAGCAGATAGGCAGATGCCAGCATCGGCCACCATCTGTCACCCGCATTTTCCATGAATATAAATTGTTCACGCAGACTCTTCTTCTGTATAGGGGGTGAATAGTAAAGCATCATACCGCCGCTAATGTGGAAATCGAGTAAGCTGAGCCATTCGCGAACCCTGTAGACGGAAAAATTGTGGCTGTTCCATGGCGCTTTCTTTCTTGAGAAAACCTTTCTGCCTCCCCATAAGGAGTACGGGTTAAAGCCGAGGATAGCGAGGTGGCCACCACTGACGAGAATGTCCTTACTATCACGCAACAATTGATGTGGATCATCAGAATAATCAAGCGTATGGACCAATAGACATAAATCAACAGACGATGAAGCTAAAGGTAGAAAACCTTCGCTGTTCGCATAGAGCGACTGCATACCCGGTGTGTTATTGGATAAATTTACGCCAACTGCGGGGTTTTCTCTCACCTGTAGAAAGAACTTATGCTCCATATCACTCTTTTCAAGCATTGGCGTTGTGCCGGCATAACCATATTGAACAGCAATATCACCCTTAAGTGCTGGTAGAAACTGGCCTACCGCATTTTGCTCTGCATCAAACAATGATTGNCCAAGGCTAGTCTGACACCATTCATTAAAGCTATTCATCGCGCTTGTTTCATTAAGTTTGACAAGTCCCTGCCTGCTGACTGAGTGAGTCCAGCTGATTCAGAATTCTGCAAAATTATTAGCTTATTCATAACATTTTTAGTCATTTAATATATTTATAAACAATAGCTTATATTATACTCTTACATTATTTTCTAGAATATAATATTGGATTAAGTTAGACTTGTTAATAACAAAGGATAAGCTAGACTTAATTAACTAGTAATACCGTGTCTTTGCAGTCTATGCTGAATTCGTAAAAAAAAATATGGCTAGTGAGCAATTTCATTTGACCTAACACAATGCTGAACCTAGACTGCACCGCAATGAAAAAAAACCTGACAATCAGAACACTCCCCATCCTGCTCATTTCAGGCCTGTTTTTTCTCGGTGGCTGCGCCACTACGAATGAAAAAAACACAGCAGAAAAGAAATCTCTGTCATCATTATTTGACTACGGTGATGAAGATGCCACAACATCGCCGGAACCCGTCCAGAAAGCTTCACAAAATCGTCAAACCCGGCCAGCACCCAAACAATACCAGCCGAAAGTAGTCACTTACACGGCTGAAGATTATCAGGATTTGTGGGACAGGATTCGTGCAGGTTTTGACCTGCCGGAAGTACAGAGTAAGCATATTGCTGAATACGAACGCTGGTATTCATCTCGACCTGAATACATAGAACGACTGGTAAAAAGATCGACACCTTATCTTTATTACATCACTGTTCAGGTTGAACAGCGAAATATGCCGATGGAAATTGTCCTGCTGCCAGCGATAGAAAGTGCCTATAAACCCCACGCACTTTCCAGCGCAAAAGCTGTAGGCCTATGGCAATTCATCCCTGCAACAGGTCGCCATTATGGGCTAAAACAAAACTGGTGGTACGACGGCCGCAAGGACGTTTATGCCTCTACAAATTCCGCACTGGATTACCTGGAAAAGTTACACAAGGATTTTGATGGCGACTGGGCGCTGGCACTGGCCAGTTACAATGCAGGAGAAGGGACAGTTTCTCGAGCCCAAAAAGCCAATAAACGTGCTGGTAAACCCACTAATTACACTTCCCTGAAACTACGTGATGAAACAGTCCGCTATGTTCCCAAGCTTATTGCTCTGAGCAATATCATAGAGAATCCTGGAAAATACGGCCTCAAAATCTCCAGCGTTCCGAATCAGCCTTACTTTGATGTTATCCGCCTGAATAGCCAGATTGAACTCGGTGTCGTTGCAGATGCAACAAATATCCCGATTGACGAACTGGAAATGCTCAATCCCGGTTTCAAGCGCTGGGCAACTGACCCGGCAGGCCCTCATCGCCTGCTAGTCAGCGCATCTTCGTCAGAAATGGTCGCAGATGCCATCGCTGGAATTCCTCAGAACCAACGTGTTCGCTGGGCACACTACAAAGTCAGAAAGGGTGACACGCTGAGTGTCATTGCACGACGTCATGGCATTAGCGTTTCATCACTGAAAAAAACTAACAAGCTAAAGAGCAGTAAAATCAATATTAACCAGGATTTACTGATACCGCTTTCGAGGAGTTATCGCAAGTCTGAAAATATTCAGCGAACTGCCTCTTCTTCCAGGAAAAAATCATCTAAATCCTCGCAGCAGAAACCCAAGGTTATTTCGGTCAAAAAAGGCGATACCCTGTGGTCCTTGTCAAAACGCTACCAGGTAACCCTGAATGAACTGGTCAAGTGGAACAAAATCAGCACCAGCGACCTGCTATTCAGCGGTCAGAAACTAAAAATCTGGCGTTACTGAGGCTTTCGAAACACTTTCTTTCTACATCTAGCGACATCATTACATTGCCCGTATAATTAGCGCTTCTTAAAATGAGGCTCTTCAAGTGATACGGTTCGTTATCCTTTTATCTACATTACTGGCTCTAAGCGGATGCAATACTCTGGTCAGTTCAGCGACAAAGGATCTGGCAGACAATCTCAGCCAGGCAATCCAGAACCAGAATGATCCTGATACCGTTCGCCAGGGTGCTCCGGCCTATCTAATTATGATTGACAGTTTCATCCAGGGTTCACCGGATGATATTGACCTTCTCATTGCAGGCAGTTCTCTTTATGGCTCTTACGCAGGGGCATTTGCAGCTGAAGAACCTGACCGATCCAGGCGTTTGACAGAAAAATCCCTGCACTATGCCCATCACGCCTTTTGCATAGAGTTACCTGATCTTTGCACTATTTCGGATGACCGCTTTCCAGAATTTCAACAGGCTCTGCAGAAAACTGGCAGAAAGAATCTTCCTGTGCTGAATGCCTGGGGCGTAGCCTGGGCTGGCTGGATTCAAAGTCGCACTGACGACTGGGCCGCCATTGCTGATATTCCAAAGGTTAAAGCAATAATGCTTCGTGTCGTGGAACTGGATCCTGCATGGGACAATGGCAATGCGCAACTTTACCTTGCTGTATTAAATTCCTTCCTGCCTGCTGCGATGGGAGGAAAACCAGATCTCGCCAGGGACTATTTTGACCAGGCAATCATACTCAGCGATGGCAACAACCTGATGGTCAAGACCCTCTATGCCCGATATTATGCACGCATGATATTCGATCAGGAACTTCATGATAAATTGCTCAACGAAGTGCTGGCTTCACCCGCCACCGCTCCAGGGATGACATTGATTAACACTCTGGCACAGGAACAGGCACGGCAGCTACTCGATGAATCAGCCGATTTCTTTTGAAACTAGTCTCAAGCAGTGATATCAGTCAAAAACGGTACAAATAATTCATAATGGAAAACACTATGTCTCTTTTACAAACATTCCACCGCCCAATCAAATTTTTCATCACAATCATCCTGCTCAGTACATTTAGCAGTGGCTACGCATTGACATTAAAAATTGCGACACTTGCTCCGGATGGCACTACATGGATGAAAAAAATGCGCCTGGCCGCGACTGAAATCGACAAAAAAACCGATGGCAGGGTTAAGTTTAAATTTTATCCCGGTGGTGTCATGGGCAATGACAAGAGCGTAATGAAAAAGATCCGGCTCGGACAATTACAGGGTGGAGCCCTTACAGGCGGCAGCCTGGCAAGCATCTACCCTGACATGCAAATTTACAGCTTGCCCATGGTATTCGAAAACTATGCAGAGATTGATTATGTGCGCCCAATTATCGACCCCTTGCTTAAAAAGGGCATGACTGAAAAAGGCTTCACTATCCTTGGCATTTCGGAAGGCGGCTTTGCCTATTTGATGTCTGATAATACGGTGAAAAATATTGAGGACCTGAAGAAACAGAAACTGTGGATTCCGGAGGATGACGTTCTGAATGAAGCGCTGTTCAGGAAAATGGGTGTGCATCCTATCACTCTGCCGCTTGCTGATGTCTACACCGGCCTGCAAACCGGCCTTATCGATACCATTGGGGCGACGCCTACCGGTGCCCTGGCATTCCAGTGGCATACACGTATTCGCAGCATCACTGATGTGCCACTGTTGTACCTGGTAGGAGTACTGGTTGTCGATAATAAACGCTTTAGCAAGATCCTGCCTGCTGACCAGGCAATTGTAAAAGATATTGTCGCGCAGACTTTCTCAGCTATGGATGACATTAACCGTAAAGACAATGATGGTGCCCGACAGGCACTGCTGAAAATGGGCATTGAATTTGCCCGCCCCGATGACAAGGAAGTTGCCTACTGGAATACATTTGCTGATGAAGTTATCGAAGAAACTGGTAAACGTGCAGCTTCTCCTGAGCTTTATAATCAATTAAAGGAATTAATTGCAACACAGCGTGCGAAGAACTGACACATAAGATTAGTAAGTGAAATATTCAGGTTAACAAACCATGCTGCACAAAGGTGTTCAAATACTTCATCGCATTGAAGACACCCTGTTGGTTACAATTCTACTTGCCATGGTGACACTGGCATTCAGCCAGATTGTGATGAGAAATTTTCTCGGCACAGGGAGTATCTGGCTGGATCCGTTACTAAGGGTTCTGGTTCTTTGGGTGGGTCTACTTGGCGCACTGGTCGCTACACGTCAGAATAAACAAATCAGCGTCGATGTGCTGACGCGTTTTCTGCCCGAAAGATTAAAAACGATCAGCGATATCATTACTCGTACATTTGCCGCGATAATCTCTGCCATTATTGCCTGGCATTCTTTTCTGTTTCTGATTGATGAGTGGAATTCTGGCGCGATGGCTTTTGCCTCTGTCCCTGCCTGGCTACCGGAATCGATTATCCCTATTGGCTTTGCCATAATTGCCCTGCGTTATGCCTTCCAGGTATTAGTACTCATTAGCCAGAGTTTTGGGGAGCACAGCAAACAATGATCATCGCTCTTATTCTACTGATACTTACACTGCTGGGTGCTCCACTTTTCAGCATTATCGGTGGCAGCGCACTGTGGGGCTTTCACAGTGAAGGAATAGACCTGCAGGTAGTGACAATAGAAATATACCGCCTGGCAGAAATGCCGATTCTATTAGCTATCCCACTATTTACCTTTGCCGGCTACCTGCTGGGTGAAAGCCAGGCCCCTGCCCGCATGGTTCGAATGGCACATGCACTGCTCGGATGGATGCCCGGTGGGCTGGCAATCGTTGCACTGACTGCCTGTGCATTTTTTACCGCCTTTACCGGTGCATCAGGTGTCACCATTGTTGCACTCGGTGCCCTGCTTTACCCTGCCTTGCAGCAGGCTGGCTATCCGGAAAGATTCAACCTTGGGCTGATAACCACATCTGGCAGCCTGGGTTTATTATTTGCACCCTCATTGCCTCTGATACTTTATGGTGTTATTGCCCAGCAATCGTCACTCGATACGCCAGTGAATATCGATGATTTATTTCTTGCCGGCATCCTGCCAGGATTGCTGATGGTCATTCTGCTATCCGGCTGGAGTATGTGGAAGCAACCTAAAGGTCAGCTCACGACAAAATTTAACGGCAATGAAATCATCTCGTCGATTAAGGAATCCATATGGGAAATCCCCCTTCCTTTTCTTGTCCTCGGCGGAATCTACGGTGGTTATATTGCTGTTTCAGAAGCGGCGGCAGTGACAGCAGTTTATGTACTGATAGTTGAAGTTTTCGTTAAACGTGAGGTCAAAATACGCCAGCTTCCTGAGATCATCCGTGAATCCATGGTTCTGGTTGGAGCTATCATCCTGATACTGGGTGTATCGCTAGCCTCTACCAATTACATGATCGACGCAGAAATTCCTACAAAATTATTTGAAAGCATCCATTCTTATATGGACAACAAGTGGACATTCCTGATCGCATTAAACGTGTTCCTGCTTGTACTGGGTATGATGCTGGATATTTTCTCAGCATTGATAATTATCATTCCAATTATCTTACCCATTGCGGCTGGCTATGGAATTCACCCGGTTCATCTTGGTATTGTTTTCCTGGCAAATATGCAACTCGGCTATTTCACACCACCTGTCGGCATGAACCTGTTCATTGCCAGTTACCGTTTCAACAAACCGGTGATGGAACTCTATATATCGACTTTGCCATTCTTCTTTATACTGCTTTTTGCAGTGCTGCTAATCACCTACTGGCCTTCCCTGAGCCTGGTATTTCTATCGCAATAACCCGGCATTAAAATATTTCATAAGCTAATACCAGCGCATCCTCCCGACCATTTGCATCCGGGTAGTAATCTCTGCGCATGCCTATTTCATTGAAACCCAGTTTGTCATACAGGTGAATTGCAGATTCGTTGGAAACTCTTACCTCGAGAAAAATCGACCCCATATCACTTTGCCTGGCCTGATTGATCAGATATTTAATCATCTTTGTTGCTAAACCCTGCCCCCTGGCTTCCTGACGAACACAGAGATTTAACAAATGGCATTCATCTACAATAAATTGAGATACTGAATACGCCAGTATTCTTTTATTGCACACGTATAACATCGCCAAATACTGGTTTTCAAGGCAATCGCTGAATATTCCTTCACTCCAGGGGAAGTCATAAGACCGGTTTTCAATTTCCATCACCTCTGACAGATCAATCGGCAGCATGGGCCGAATCCCTGTTGTGCCGCCTTCCTGCATCAACGCCGGGAGTTCTCCAGTAGTTGATGTACCTTGCACAAATCACGCCACGTCTGCGCTTTCTGATCAGGGTTTCTTAACAGGCTGGCTGGATGGTAGGTGACAACAACCGGTATATCAGTTCCTGGCAGGACATTACTGGCTTCCCGCATTTTATACACTGGGGATTCTGTCTGTAACAATTGATGAGCGGCGAAGCGACCAAGTGCGAGGATAACTTTTGGCTTGACAATCTCTACCTGGGCAGAAAGAAATGACGAACAGGCCTCAACTTCATCCGATTTCGGGTCACGATTATTCGGTGGACGACACTTAAGAACGTTGCATATAAAGACCTGGCTACGATCAAGACCGATTGCCCGGAGCATGGCATCGAGCAGTTTCCCTGCCTTGCCAACAAAAGGTTTTCCCTGCCGGTCTTCTTCTGCACCCGGCGCCTCGCCAATTAGCAATAGTTCTGCCTGCGCAGTACCGTTGCCGAAAACGGTCTGTGTTCGGCTTTTGCTCAAGCTGCAGCGCTGACAATTCTGAACCTCATTCTGCAAACAGCTTAATGGGGTATCTTTTTCATCAGGCAAGCTGTCACCAGCTGCCCCGGGTTCACCCCGGAGCAACCAGACATCAATGCCCATATCGGCAAGGATTCGCCTTTGCTGCTCAGCCTGCTTCGACATAGCCAGGGCAGCTAGATAGGTGGCTGGCTGGCTTGCGGGTGAGCACGATCCAGGTCGACCTTCATCTTATTCATGGCATTCAGGTAGGCTTTGGCCGAGGCAATTACGATATCAGTATCAGCGCCTGTACCATTTACGATACGGCTGTCTTTCTCAATACGTACTGTAACTTCACCCTGTGAATCGGTTCCTGTAGTGATGTTATTGACCGAATACAGCAGCAATCTACAGCCACAGTTAAGAATTGTTTCAATCGCCTTAAAAGCTGCATCAACAGGACCACCACCTGGCATAGATGCTGACATATCCGTGCCATCTACATTTAAAGTCACCTCAGCCTCGGGCGTTTCACCTGTTTCTGAACAGACTTTCAATGTCACCAGCTTAACAGTCTCATTGTCCTGTTCAGTGGACTCTTCGGTTACAAGGGCCTGCAAGTCCTCATCAAAAATCTCATGTTTCTTGTCCGCAAGTTCCTTGAATTTTGCAAAGGCAGAATTTAGTGATGATTCTGAATCGAGCTCTATGCCTAATTTTTTCAAATGAGTGCGGAAAGCATTACGTCCGGAGTGTTTGCCCAACACCATTCTATTGTGTGCCCAGCCAACATCCTCCGCTCGCATGATTTCGTACGTCTCGCGCTTTTTGATAACACCGTCCTGGTGGATACCGGATTCATGAGCAAACGCGTTAGCACCGACTATGGCTTTATTTGGTTGTACGGCAAAACCGGTAATATTGGAAACCAGGCGACTGGTTGGCACAATCTGCGTCGTGTCGATAGCTGTTGTACAGTCAAAAACATCCTGGCGGGTTTTCACCGCCATGACAATTTCTTCCAATGCCGCATTTCCTGCTCTTTCACCGAGGCCGTTAATAGTACATTCAACCTGGCGAGCTCCGTTGAGCACGGCGCTTAATGAGTTAGCAACGGCCATGCCGAGATCATTATGGCAATGGACAGAAAAGATGGCCTTGTCTGAATTTGGAATACGAGATCGCAAGTTTGCAATAAGACTGCCAAACTGACCTGGCAAGTTATAGCCGACGGTATCAGGAATGTTAATGGTACTGGCACCGGCATCAATGACAGCTTCAATTATTCTGCAGAGGAAATCCTCATCTGAACGTCCTGCATCTTCTGGTGAAAACTCAACGTCATCAGTAAATTGACGGGCAAACTTTACTGCCCAGACGGCACGCTCCAGGACTTGCTCGGGGCTCATGTGCAATTTTTCCTGCATATGGATTGGTGAAGTGGCAATAAACGTGTGGATGCGGTTCTTTTCCGCCGGTTTGATAGCATCTGCCGTTTTCTGTATGTCACCCTCTATGGCTCGTGCCAGGCCACATACACGGCTATCTTTAACCACCGATGCCACTGCCTGTACACTGTCAAAATCACCACGGCTGGCGGCAGGAAATCCTGCTTCGATAACATCCACTCGCATACGTTCAAGGCTGCGCGCAATCCGCACCTTCTCATCACGTGTCATCGACGCACCGGGACTTTGCTCACCATCTCGTAAGGTTGTATCAAAAATAATTAAGGAATCGCTCATTTTCGTATCCTGAATTGTTTTGCGGCTACTGCGCTGAAGTATTTTACAGTGCCAAGATTAACATGCACTCCATATAAAAATGGAGTAAAAAAAGAATCAATATGTAGGTAGAGTATTTGCGCTGAACTAGCGCAGTAGCAGAGCGCTGTGAAGAACGAAACAGGCAGGTGTAGAGTTTGCAGCAACGGGCGTCGCTACATTTAATAACTCAGTATTGATGTTCTGCATCTGTAACATGTATTGAATATGTCATAGTCTAGAATCAATTTGCAACATCTTTGTAAAATATTTCGGATTCAATGCGAAATAATATTCGTCATACAACTACCCGTTTTTTCACTCCATCATTTCATCTGCAGATAAATTATTGCGTAGACAAGTTGAAATATCGGCCACAAGCAGACCTCCGGGTAGAAAAAAGGACTTTGAACGGTGAGTCAGGCACTTGCTTTTAGCCCATAGCTAATTAGCTAGTTGATAATCACTAACAGCGACTGCAGATTGAAATTTGAAATAATTAAGGTCTAGTTTTATTACTTTTCATCGAAAATAAGGGGATAGATACAGTCATTCTGAATTAGGCTTTCGTCTATCTTGTTAATTGTCTTGCTTCTAAGCACCATCGCGTATCCGTAATTACGCTGTTTCAGCCATCTACTTTCCTCCGAGAAAGAAACGTCCAACTGATCGATCTAAAAAGCATTATTGATTAACAAAACATGGTTTAAAAACAGTTAAAACACACCATTTGTCACGATAGGCGGTAACTTATTAATGACGAAATATACCATTCGTCGATATAAGCGGTAACTTTTTCTTGACGAATGGTATTTTTATACTATCTTTTTATACAACAGCAGCAAACCTTTAAATAATTATTATTTATATCAAATCCAGAGAAGAAATGATGTTTAACCGAGAAGCAGAATTCGACAGCAATTTCAGTGCGTTTATCTTACATAAGACAAGGCTCTTCTATTCAAAAGTAGCGTATTCGCTGTACAGTGATCACGAACATTATTTTAGCAAAAGTGACCTTCTGGTCACCGGTATTGACACGCGCTGCAAAGTCTGTGGAATCTTAATATCAGAATATCGTGCACAGCAAAAGTCTGTGAAAAAGAATGCCCCGGTTTTAGACGACAGTAATAAAAAGGGCAAATCTCCCATTTCTATACGTGAACTTCTCCTGACGTAGGCATCCTAAATTGCTGAAAAACGAACATAAGGATGGTAAGAAGACAACTTCACAGTTGGATGAACTTGTACGAGCAGAAAAGCTCCAACTACTTTTTCATCAATCTTACTCAGCTATATTCGTTAGTCTGTTTGGCTGTGTACTGCTATCTGCAATACTGTGGCAAGTGCAGCAAAAGGAAGTATTGATAAGCTGGATTTTTATCCTTGTTTGCAGCGCTCTTATTCGGTTCACCCTGTTCATGCTCTATCACCGAATTAAGCCACAGGGTGAGGATATCCTCGCATGGGGAATGCCATATGTTTTGACATTATTCCTGTCATCGATTATCTGGGGTATCGGTGCAGTGTATATCTTGCCCACAGAATCTCAACTACACCAGGTAGTGATCTATTTCTTTCTGATGGGCATGTCTGGGGGTGCTATTTCTGCTTATTCAGTCAATCGGACTATGGCACTGATTACAATTACATGTCTTTTACTGCCTATCACTGGCTGGTTTCTCATGCAAGGCAGTCTGTTGACGGTGGGGCTTGCACTGAGTGCTGTGATCTTCTCGGTCTCCGCCATACGCGCAGGGAAAATACTGTCGCTAAAATTGAATCAGAGCTTTATGCTGGCTCATGAACTTGGCCATGCGAAGGAGGCCGCAGAAGCTATGGCCCTGAAGGATGAATTATCAGGGATTGATAACCGCCGCGCATTTTATGAAAAGGGAAAAATGTTGGTTGACTACTGTCAGCGAAATGGTGAAATACTGTCGGTCATAATAATTGATATTGATCATTTCAAGAAAATCAATGATAAGTATGGCCATGCCGGGGGTGATGCGACGATAAGGCAAATTGGTCATATTCTTCAGAAAGGAATGCGAAAATCAGATCTCTGCGCAAGAATCGGTGGTGAGGAATTTGGAATATTGCTGACAACTTCATTGACTGATGGGGCCGCACAAATTGCCGAGACCTTGCGTCAGGTTATTTCCAGGACACCGATTTCGTTCAATGACAAAGACTTTACAATCAGCGCCAGCTTTGGTGTTGCCGTCGGCAGTTTAGATCTCGATACACTTATAAGGCGTGCAGATGATTCACTGTACAAGGCAAAGGCAGCGGGTCGAAACTGTGTGGTCTGTGATGGGCGCGCTGTTGAAAAAATGCGCGGCCGTAGATCTACAAAATGACTGTTATCTCAACTCGTCTGTTGGAGCTTGAGCTATACAATTATATTCTGCATGGCCATTCAGGCTGATCTTTACAAAGAGTGTATTTAACAGCCCGATAACAACCGCAAGGCGCCAGGGGTTAACCAAAATGGTAACTGGGGTATTTATAGATGCTTTATTTTTCGGATAATCTCAATTAATCAAAGCCTGAACCGAATGGTGTGGGTATGGCCAGTTCATTCACTGGCCCTCCTAGCGTATCCATGCTGTCGAGAATAAAGTCATTAATCTCCCAAAGACTTCAGAATACGCAAAAATGAGCCACTTTAGATTGACCCAGGTTTCAACGTGGTTCGTACATCTGGAAAATTCTCTAGCTGTATCCAGGAAGCTAGCAAACCCGCACTTTCATTACTATTTACATACTATACAATTTACATTATATTTCATTCACAACATACTGATAAATAATAACATGACAAAAGAGAAATGAGCTGTTACTCTAAACTTGAGGATCGCCTCTCACTATAGCCGAAGTAAATAAAACTGGAGAAGGATAAGAAAAATCATGCAAACTTTGTTAACTAGTAAGGTCTCCTCTGCACTTGCGGGCGAGGTTAAGGATAAAATGATTCAATACGATCTAACTTATGACCAGGCGGTCAAAGTGGTTCATTTGAATCATAACTTACCTGGTAGCTGGAACAGGCTGTTAATCGCAATTAATCAGCATACTGATACGGTAACCTGTAATACTTATTAAAGTGTAGTTTTTTTACTGCGAAGTGACGCATCTCAATGTATGAGCAATCGAGACCGTGTTTGCGCTGAAGTTACACTGAAAATATTAATTGCGTGGGAATACCTGGTTTCAGTCAGCGGCAGTCAATAGTGCTGTCCCTGAATCCTATTTGGTAACCCTGGCATTTAGCATATACCGTTTCTCGTAAGTACCTTTTCAAGTTTATCCGATTTATATAGCCACCGGATAGTCGTCTACTGGCACCTGTAGATTCATTAGAATTGAAGTATCCGTATTTACACATATACTTTTTTATCCGCGCATCAATACAACAATTATGAGTTCCGATAATTGTCCTGCACTTGTTTCATACGGAGATTACGCCACTTCCTGCTCTATCTTAATCTAATAAATCTATATTCTTTTATCAGGTTTTTGTCTCTCATCCCTTCCGATAATTCTACCCTACAGAAATATTCATCTATTCAATTCTTACCTAATATAACTTTCACAGTCACTGGTTAGCATGGTATACAGTTTTTTGTAATAATGTATGCATCAAAGATGCTGCATACTTACGATACATCTCAATTTAAGTAATGCATATCCAGCCTCATGCATATGGACATCCTCAAGCGACTCAGAAACCAGCCGGGACTAATGAACAGGGTATATCTGTTAACGCTGGTTGTTTTTTTGCACACACCAGTTACCGTAATAGCCCAGAAAAATGTGGCAGGTATAGAAACTCCTGTAGAACTAACGCCTGCAAACCAGAAGGTCGACGAGCGAGAGCTGACGGCTGAAGAAGACCCGCTGGCTGAACGTGAATCAGATAAAGATCAACGCGAAGACACCTGGTATAAAGAACCAAACACTGTCCGAGTATATGGCAGCGCACGGCTGCGTTACCGTGACACAGGAAGTGGACCTGTCTGGGGCGATGGCGGATCACGAGCCGGAATTGAGACGCATTGGCAAGTGCTGCCGAAGCGTTGGCTGTTCGGCGGACTAGAGGTCGGTTTTAACCTGCTTGATAGAATTGACCAGCTGATTGATCGTGGAAGTGCCTCCGGTGACGGTGAGGATCGCAGCGACATATTCGAACGACTCGCCTATATTGGATTCGAAGGCCCCAACCTGCTTGCAACTATAGGCAAGAACTGGTCTTCCTATTACAAGGTAGCCAGTTTTACAGACCGTTTCCAGGGCGCCGGCGGTAGTGCAGGAGGCGCCTTTAATGCCAATACAGACGGTGGTCCGACAGGAACCGGGCGTGCTGATAAAGTATTGCAGACCCGCTTCTATATCGATTTTTTCCCTGATGCACTTGGTATTAAGCCGTTTAATCTGAACGTGCAGGCCCAGCATGGCGAGCCTGTACCTGGTATTGATGATGTTAATTATGGAACGACATTAGGCGCCAGCGCAATCCTTAACACTCAAAACGACTTTACACTCGGCATTGCATATAACCACGCGGATATTCGCGATCTTTCGAACCCGGCAGTCGTCAATGCTGGCATCGATGGTGATGCCCAGGCCCTCGTTATCGGTAGTCGTTGGCAAGCAGAAAGCTGGTACCTTGGTGCGATTGTCAGTCGACTGTTAAACCACGAAACGACTGACACTCTGTCCTATTTTGATGGCACTGGGTCTGAACTTTATGCCCAGTATCAGGCGCACGGCCCCTGGTGGATAACTGGTGGCTATAACTGGCTCCAACCAGACGATGACGAACTGCAGGCTGGCCAGTACAAAATCGAATATGGTCTCGTTGGCATGCGCTACTCAGTCGATAAATTTCGCAAAATGTTTTACATCAACGCACGTATAAGCAATAGCCGCGCTAGCAATGGAGATCGTTCCGGAAATATTTACACGGTGGGTGTACGCTGGGATCTTGAAAAGACATTTTCATGGGCTCCATTTCGCGGTCGATAGTTGCCCTGACTACTGCTTAACGAATTCCTGAGCATTACATATGGGAACCTCGTTTTGAGATTAAACCACGAGGTGATATAAGACAGATGCGTATTTTATTATTATCTTTCAGGAGAAGTTTTGCCCCAGGGATCAATACTTACGTACTTTTATGTGAACAAATAAATACGAAGAGAATTCACACTGCCAGCTAAAAACCGAACTGCGCCTGAAGTCTTAAGTACGTTTGCCCCTTTTCGTCGCTCGGCTGCCAGCCGAGACTTCTTGAAGGTTCAACGATGGTTTTATTGATAATATCGAACATGTGCGCAACCTCAAACGAGAACTTCCAGCGGTTCCTCCAGGGGAACGGAAAATAATTCACTCCCGCAGTGATGGAGTGAAATGTCTCAAGCTCCCCTGGCTGGTCTCCGGGAGATACCAGGTCAAATTGCGTGTATGCCTGTAAATGGGTAGTAATAAAGTAGCCACCCTGGAGAAGAATCCCATAGTTAATGAACGAATCGGTATACCTCGGTTCTAACCTGGTCAGCGATGCTGCAAGCATAGCCTGGTAACCATCACCATTGAAGCTGAGATCCATATTTAGCTGAGCGCTTTTGCCTGTTCCCGACTCATTTTCACCGGGTTGCAGTACTCCAGCCAGTCCTAGTAATATGCCTTTCGAGCGACCGCGGCGTCCTACGATATCATCCCATATTGACCAGTCGCGACCCGAAACCTGGTTTTCCCAGCGACCGGTTAGCGTCGTGTCTGGTAAATTATCAATCTGTACACTTCCTCCAATTGCTACATCGCTCAATGCAGCCCAGAAACGTTGTTGTGCTCCCTCATAGTGGGCTTGAATTGCCATTGGAGCACCGTAGGCAAAGGTTGCGTCATTGGCAGAAAAATCGGTGGCCAACAGGTCCTGGGGAAACATCCAGTCTTCGCGCGAGATAGCAACAAACTGCTGCCCTGCACGTAGCGTCCATAGATCATTAATATTGTATTGCAAATAGGCGACCTGCAAATCGGATTCGCCTTCATCGTCGTAGTTCATTCGAAAGTGATAGTCGAACCAGCGCGTTAGCTGCCCGATAAAATAGAGGCTTGTTATATTGAAATAGAAATCATCCTCAACAATATCGTCATCTGTCCCTGTATTCCGCCAATTTATATCGTAGCGAGCCTGGGTATAGGCACCAATGTTAAGACTAAAAGACTCATCCTTAGTGTTGAAGAAAAAGCCGTTGTCTGAATTCTTATCGTATCCTGCAGTCTTTACTATCTTTCTGTCATTTTCGCCAGTTTGACTGTCGGTGATCCGATTGCCGATTTGGCTCTCGTTAGCGGGTATTTCCGTGCTCTCAACAGCCAGCGCACAGGGCGTGAAGACCAGTGACAGCACGATGGCACAGGCACCAGGCAATCTATTTCTAATATCTAGCATATATGCCATCGCCGTCTTTTTTTTACCAGTTTAATGATAGTACGAAAAAAGACGACAAATGATTCATTATAGTTCTGCAAAATTACTATATGCTGCATCATTCAGCATAACGCTTATAAGCAGAGTTTAATCTGAGATATCAGGCAACCTCATCATCATTGTTATCTTCATCAGCATTGGCCATCTCATCATTTTCTTTTTTCTTTTTACGATGCATCAAGGCTGAAACCGGGCCAGAAAGCAGGTAGATTGAAAAACCTGTTAATAAAACTCGCGGAGGATCATAGACGATGACAACAAGGGCTATGACTATTCCAAGAAGGACGACGAAAGGAACATGACTTTTGAGGTCAAAATCTTTAAAACTGCGAAATGGAACATTACTCACCATCAAAACACCTGCAATGAGCGTTAGAAAAAGTGTGACTACCCTGAAGTCCGTACCTTGCATGCCATATTCATTAACCACCCAGACAAAGGCTGCCAGAAAACCCGCGGCTGAAGGACTGGGCAGCCCCTGGAAAAAGGATTTTTCGTCTGCTGCATGGGTGTTAAAACGTGCCAGCCTGAGGGCTGTAGCCGCCGCATAGACAAAAGCAACTAACCAGCCTAGCTTGCCCATAGAATGCAATGACCATTCATACAGCACCAGGGCAGGAGCGAGGCCGAATGAAACCATATCTGACAGGCTGTCATACTGAATACCAAATTCACTGGTAGTATTGGTCATGCGGGCGACTCTGCCGTCCAGACCATCGAGTACCATGGCTACAAAAATCAATATTGCAGCTAACTCAAAATTACCCTTGGTTGCCTGTACAATTGCAGAAAAGCCTGCAAACAGTGCACCTGTCGTCAGCAGGTTAGGTAAGATATAGATACCCTTGCGAATTGATTTATCAGAAGATTCATTCATGTTTATCGATTATCCCGTTAGACAGTCTCGCCTATTATACATCCTCAGTATGCAACTTCAGAATCTGCTTCAATTGCGTCTCATCAATGATATCAACTCCCAGGCTAACGGCCTTCTCAGCCTTGGACCCAGGGTTGCTACCGAGCACAACAAAATTTGTTTTTGCAGAAACGCTTCCTGACACTTTTGCACCCAGCGCAAGTAGCGCTGCCGTGGCATCGTTGCGTGACATATCTGACAGTGTACCCGTAAGCACAAAGACTTTGCCATGATATTCAGAATGCTTCACAGCTGTCTTTTCAATACTTGGCCAGTGAACACCGGCCTCAATCAACTTTTCTATCACCTCACGATTATGCGGCTGCCTGAAAAAAACCTGAACATCGCGTGCAACAACAGGACCGATATCCCCCAGTGATTGCAATTCTTCCGAGGAAGCGGACTGTATGGCATCAAGAGTAGTAAAATGGTTTGCCAGAATTCTGGCGGTTGTTTCTCCCACCTGGGGAATACCGAGGGCAAAAAGAAATCGAGGCAATGTGGTTGACTTGCTTATCTCAATGGCATTAACCAGGTTGTTTGCCGATTTTTCAGCCATTCTGTCCAATTGCAGCAACTGGTCGAACTGTAAACGATAAATATCACCGATATCATGTATCAGGCCGGTATCTACAAGCAGATCGACCACTTTATCACCCATGCCATCGACATCCATGGCATTGCGTGAAATAAAATGCTTGATACTCTGCTTGCGCTGGGCATCGCAAAATAAGCCTCCGCTGCATCGTGCGATAACACCACCTTCATCGACGACAACATCAGAGTCACAAACTGGGCATTTCTGTGGAAATTTGAATGCTTCTGTGTGTTCAGGTCTTCTATCCAGTACTACACCTGTGATTTTGGGTATCACATCCCCTGCCCTGTGGACAATGACAGTATCGCCGACACGAACATCCAGACGCATAATTTCAGCTGCATTATGCAGGCTTGCATTGTTAACGGTGACACCGCCGACGAACACTGGCTGCAATCTCGCGACAGGCGTCAATGCGCCGGTACGGCCAACCTGCACATCTATAGCATCGAGACGGGTCATTTGCTCCTGGGCAGGAAATTTGTGCGCAATAGCCCAGCGGGGCGCACGTGAAACAAAGCCAAGAATGTCCTGCTGTGGTATAGAATTGACTTTATAAACCACCCCATCGATCTCATACGGCAGACTATCTCTTCTGCTGCCGAGTTTGTTTTTATATGCAAGACAGGCGTTAATGCCCTGAACAACGTCACTTTCCGGGCATACCCTGAGACCAAGATTTTTTAATACTTCCAGCCTGCCTGACTGGCTCATGGGAAGATCTATTCCTTCCACTTTACCCACTGCATAGCAAAACATATCCAGTGGCCTTGACGCAGTTATTGACGGGTCGAGTTGCCGCAAACTGCCTGCAGCAGCATTACGAGGATTAGCAAACGGCTTTTTATCCTGTTGCAACTGCAGTTTATTCAGCTGCTCAAAACCGGCTTTTGGCATAAAGACTTCACCGCGTACTTCCAGTTCAACTGGCGGTTTATCTCCAGGCAGACGTAATGGAATACTCTCTATGGTGCGTACATTCTGGGTAACATCCTCGCCCGTTTCCCCGTCACCCCGAGTCGCCGCTCGAACCAGCACACCTTGTTGATAAAGCAGGCTGATAGCCAGTCCATCAAGTTTAGGTTCGACGTTGTATTCGATGTTGCTAATTGGCTGGTCAATACTCGCAGTATCAATTTTTTGCCTGATTCGTTTATCAAATGCCCTGGCTTCTTCATCATCCATGGCATTTGCCAGTGATAGCATTGGAATCTCATGCTGAACTGATTCGAAGTGTGAAAGTGGTTTGTCACCAACACGTTGAGTGGGTGAATCTGTGCTCAGGTACTCGGGATTTTTTTCTTCCAACACAACAAGCTGACGAAACAGTCGGTCATACTCGGCATCGGGAACAATGGGATTATCCAGCACATAATAGTGATGGTTATACTGTCTTAACTGATTTCGTAGTTGTTTGATTTGATCAGCAATGTTCACCTCGACTCTTCGACCCTGGCGGGTGCCTCATTCTCAGAATAGACGCTTTGCAAGTTCACTGCCTGCGGGGATACCTTTCTCATCCATGCGGCTGGCCGCTTTCATTATCGATTTTGTCTGGCTTATGGTCATACTTTCACTGACCGGCCGTGTCTCCTGGTCGACCAGAATACCATTCAGACGCTTTGCAAGTGTTCTAGCCGTTTCTATCATATCGCTGTAGACATCAACAGGTTTCGATACTGTTGTCAGACGCATAAAAAATGTCAGGCCACTGGTATGCATATCAACATCATGTTTGGGCAGTTCACCTGGTTTGAACATATTTGCCATGCTAAACAGCACATCTGTGTGTTGATCAGCATTCTTGCGGACACGATGGTATATATTGTCTTCACCATACTTGAGGCCCAGCTTTTCAGCCTCGCGATGTATCGCAGTCATCGTTAAACCAATCTCACTGCGGGCAACAATGCTGACTACCAGTATGGTATCAAGTTCTTTTCTGAACCTGTCGAGATCTCCTGCAGCTACCAGTGCATCATCGAAATCCATGGAAAATATAACCGGCCTGTTCAGTTCTTCAGCCACTTCCAGGCTCATTTGTGAAAATCGATGAAGCTCAGTTTCAGAAACCGGGCCCTCATAATCAGCCAGCTGTATCGTCAGACAAATATCTCTGTATTCAGAACGTTGATCTTCAAGCTCCAGGTTTCGCCATAGGCCATTATTAATATTGAAGCCATAAATTCCATTACGCTTTTCCATCGTATATTCATGCTGGCGGTATACACCTAGCGCCTGGTCCCTACTAATGGACTCTGCTCCACGGATCAGGGCAACATACTCAATCTCTTTCTGCGGCCCGCTGTCTATTGCTTTTTCAGACAGCTGCAGCTCGGTTTCCATGGCAGCCGGATCGCCTGCCTGGTCGTCAACGACAAGTGGTGCTGGCACCACGTCTGCTTCGTCTATTTGCACATTGTCATCAGCTGCCGGCATTACCGGTGCTTTTTTTGTTTTAGATCTCGCCAAGCTTGCTGACCGGGTTGATGATACCGGACCCTTCCGAGGCTCGAACAATGGATCTACTTCGTCTCCGCCACTGCCAGTATATCGACTTATTTTCCGCGGTAATTTATAGGGTTTTTGCTGAGAACGGTGAAATGAAATAAAAGCGATGAAAACGATCACCACCATGCCGATAATAAACAGGGCTGTACGCAGTTCCATCAAACACCTACCAGCTTTTCAGCATCGTTCAGATTAACACTTACTATTCGGGATACCCCGGCTTCAGCCATCGTGACGCCTATTAATGTTCCTGCCGATTCCATAGTTACCTTGTTATGAGTGATAAAAATTAACTGAGTGTGATCAGCCATTGACTTTAGCGTATCACAATAGCGCGATACGTTTGCTTCATCCAGCGGTGCATCAACTTCGTCTAGCAGACAAAAGGGTGCCGGGTTTAGTTCGAATATTGCAAACAGCATAGCTACAGCAGTAAGTGCTTTTTCGCCGCCCGATAACAGGTTAATAGTGCTGTTTCTTTTACCAGGTGGACGTGCCATCACTGCCACACCGGCGTCCAGCAAATCGTCCCCGGTCAATTCCAGGTAAGCATGCCCGCCACCAAATAGTATTGGGAAAAAGCGCTGAAATCCATCATTAATAAGATCGTAGGTTTCTTTGAAGCGGGTTCTTGTTTCCCTGTCGATCTTTCCCATTACTCCTTCAAGCGTTGACAATGCTTCTGACAGATCAGCATGCTGTTTGTCGAGGTAGTCCTTACGTTCAGATTGCTCTTCGTATTCTTCTATCGCCATCAGATTAACTGCACCAAGACGGAGTATTTTACGACTGACCGTTTCGAGGTTTTCTTCCCATGCAGGGTAATCTGCATTTTCGGGCAGGCTGGCAATTATCTCTTCAACTTCCAGTTCCAGTTCTTTCAGTTGTTCTTCCAGGGTCTGGCGTCGAACAAACTGCTCCTGACGCTTCATTTTCTCCTGTTCAAGCGCTTCTCTCAAGGTCTGACATGCTCGATCTTCATTCTGGCGACGTAATGCAAGCTCTCGCGTTTCCTGGTCCAGTCCGCTGGTCTGATCTCGATGCTGTTTAAGCACGGCTTCTTCATCGACTTTTCTCTGCAGCAAGTCAACGAGCTCCTCCTGCATCTCGCGTTCAGGGGTCTCGCCATCAACAAGCAAGTTTTCAAGATCCGTTTCACGCTGCTTTAGCTGTTCTATCTGCTGACGACCTCTTCTTACACTTTCCTGCAACGAACGTCGACTGACTTCCCACTCCTGTCGTTCCAACTGCAGGTGATGCAATGCCTCATTCGAGCTGCGTGCATGCTGGCGCTCTTTATCAAGGGTAGTCTGTACTAGTCCCCTTGCTGAGAGTAATTTTACACGCTGGTGCTCGATCTCATCTGCATTTCGACTGGCATTCTGCAGCAAATTGTCTGATGTGGTCAATTCAGACTGGTTATTAACGACCTGTTCATCAATCTCTTTCAGTTCGTTTTCTACCTGTGCCAGTCGTGACCTAACCTGGTCGAGTTGCGCTTCAAGTCGATGTAATTGAGCATTGTCCTGGTTGTTTTTGGCAGATTCGCGATTAAATTCATCACGGCTGTCACGGCGTACAGCATCTTTTTCGGATAATTGCTTTTGCAAGACATTGGAACGTGCCGCTAGTTCTTCGATTATCGACCTTGAGGCCTGCTGTTGCTCAGTCAGTTTTTCAATTTCAGCCTGGCGTGTCATCACACCTGCTTCATCGTCCTGCCCCCCGGTAAGTGACAACCAGTTATGACCAACCAGGGTGCCATCTCGCGTTATGGTCACAGACTCTGAAGATAAACCTGCTCGCATTGCAATAGCGTCTTCGACCGTATCGGCGACAAAAATATTCGCCAGTCGTGCATTCAGGTCTACGTCAGCTGACTTAACCCGTGAGGCCAATAACTTTCTGTCCGACTGATGGCTGGTCGATTTCTGCTCAAAGAAGCTAGCGCCCTTGCCAGCAATGTTGCTGAGTCGATTAATCGGTAAGTTTTGTCCAGCCAGGCAGACGGCCTTCAAGGCACTGCCAAGTACCCGATCGACCGCTGTCTCCCAGCCTTCCTCGACCTGTATCACATCAGCAACCCGTTTTGCATCGACGATACCTACCTGCTGTAGCCACTGTGGCAATGATTGATCATTTCTGCCAAGTGCTGCATCCTGCATTTCTCGCAGAGTATCCAGTCGAGAGGTGCTGTGCTGCTGCTTAACTTTTGCTTCATTCAGTGCACTGCTGGTTTGTTCGATTTGTTGACGAAGATTTCTAATTTCTCCATCCAGCGTGTCTATGGACTGGCTGAGTTCATTACAGGCAGCAAGTCGCTTTTCAAGCTGCTGGCGAAGCTCCGTAGTACTGTCCTGCTCAACATTCCCGGCTAGACGCCGTTTTTCATCATCCAGACGACTTCGTCGCTGCTGTAACTGCTGCAACTGATTGTTAATCTGCTTGATGCGGGCACTCTGTACTTCCTTTTCTCTTACTGGATGGGATGCCTGCGTTGAAAATGCTTCCCAACGCTGTTGCCAGTCACTCATGGCAATTTCCGCATCAGCGAGCGTAACAGCCGTTCGTTCGCTCTTTTCCTGAATCTCAGCGTGTGTCGACTCAGTCTGCTGCAACTTTATTGCCAGTGAATGCTCCTGCTCACTGTCTATACGGAAATTTTTATGTGCTTCCTCTATCCCTGCAACTAATTGTGTTTTTTCGCGGACTTTCTCCTGATAGGTATCTCGTGCATGCTGAATTGACTGCTCCAGGCGTGTGACCTCAGCACCCGTCTGGTAATATCTTCCCTGTGCCTGGTTCAGTGCCTCGTTTAAATCATGTAGCTGCTGCCGCTTTTTTTCAATTTCAGATTCGGTGCCGCGTTGTTTGGCTAACTGACCATCAAGCTCAGTCTGTCGTTTTGCCAGTTCGACTTCCTCCTGCCCAATTTGATCAGTCAGACCTTTCCAGCGCAAAGTCAGTAATTCACCCTGCAGTTTTCGTTCTTCCTGCTTATGTTCCTTGTAGCGCCTGGCGGCACTGGCCTGGCGTTTTAACCGTGCCAGTTGAGTTTCCAGTTCAGAGCGTATGTCATCTACGCGAGAAAGGTTTTCACGTGTATGGCGAATTCGATTCTCTGTCTCACGTCGGCGCTCTTTATAGCGCGATATTCCAGC
>JGI861J16260_1000006_pt1 | contig 23894 bp, 32 predicted proteins | sample TiedelARG06_123m_FD_16260 | JGI IMG/M metagenome (IMG submission 16260)
ATATCGATCCAAACACAAAACCTACAAGGGAAATAGATGGAAGACAAAGCAGAACTGCTCATCGGCGGCAGCGAAAAGGGGCAGGTAATCATGGATGCTGCCATGGCAAACCGTCATGGACTCATTGCCGGTGCTACTGGTACGGGTAAAACAGTCACCCTGCAAATTCTTGCAGAAGGCTTTTCCAAGCTTGGTGTTCCTGTCTTTATGGCTGACGTCAAAGGCGACCTTTCCGGAATGTCAAAGGCAGGTAAACCCCATCCGAAAGTTGATGAACGTGTCTCGGCCATCAAGATCGAAGATTACCAGGCACGTCCGTATCCGATAGTATTCTGGGATTTATTTGGTAATCAGGGTCATCCGTTTCGGACTACCATCTCGGAACTGGGCCCTTTATTGCTGTCCACTTTACTTGAGCTCAACGACACCCAGACAGGCATTCTCTACAGTGCATTCCGAATTGCTGATGATAACGAGTTATTGCTTCTCGACCTGAAGGACCTGCGTTCGATGCTGATCTGGATGGGTGATAATGCAAAGGAGCTCAAATCTGAATACGGCAATATTTCAAGCGCCAGCATCGGTGCAATACAACGACGATTGCTGGTTCTTGAAGAACAACAGGCCGAATTCTTTTTTGGTGAGCCTGCCGCCAGCATTGAAGACCTGATGAAAACAGATTTCTCCGGCAACGGCGTCATTAGCATCATGGATGTGACTAAACTGGTATCAAACTCACCGCGGCTATATGCCACTTTCCTGTTATGGCTATTATCTGAACTTTTTGAAGAATTACCGGAAATAGGTGACGCTGACCGCCCGAAGCTGGTGTTTTTTTTCGATGAAGCCCATCTGCTTTTTGACCAGGCACCGAAACCTCTGCTGGATAAAGTTGAGCAGGTTGTACGTCTTATTCGCTCTAAAGGCATAGGCGTATATTTCATTTCACAAAGCCCACTGGATATCCCTGAAGATGTACTTGGCCAGCTTGGATTGCGGGTTCAGCATGCATTGCGCGCCTTTACACCAAAAGACAGAAAAGCGATCAAAGCGGTTGCTGAAAATTTCCGGCCGAATCCTGCGCTGGATACGCAGCAGGTGATCACAGAGATGGGAATCGGTGAAGCACTGGTATCGACACTTGATGCAAAAGGCAGCCCGACGATTGTCGAACGGGTTTTAATTCGCCCACCGGAATCTCAAATGGGCCCGTTAACTGCTAGCGAACGCAAGGAACAGATAAAACGCTCACCGTTCAGCGGCAAATACGATAATGCGGTTGATCGTGAATCTGCCTACGAATTACTCAAGCAACGCGCACTCAAAGCGGAACAGAGTCAACAAGAAGCAGCTGAAGAAGAAACTAAAAGAAAATCAAGCACATCCGGCAAACGAACATCCAGTCGCCAGAGCTGGTCAGAGGCCATGATCAAGAGTGCTGCACGCTCGGTCGGCACCACCCTTGGCCGCGAAGGAGGAAAATTCCTGCGCGGCATCCTGGGATCATTAATGCGCGGCAAGTAATAAAAGGATAGTGTGCTTGCCTTTGTTAGCAGTAATCACTGTGATAACAAACGTATATAGCTAACCAGTGCCTCGACGTCGCTCTTGCTAAGGATGTCACGCCAGGCCGGCATAAACCTGCCTTTTCCATCAAGGATGCGCCTCGATAATTCTTCATTATCAAGACTGTTAGTCTCGTTCGGGTTGGTGTGATCCATAGGTGTGATTCCCATCAACTTGGTCATAATGCCATCACCATCGCCTTCCTCACCATGGCAAACCTGGCAATACTTATCATACAGTTGCATACCTACTTCAGGATCCCCCATAAGATCATACTTGGCCCTGCTGAGAAAGCGCAGGTATGCAATCAAGGACTGGATCTGGGTCTGGCTGAAAACATCTTTCCATTCCGGCATGGCTTCATTAAGCAGGTTATGACGGTCTCGCCCTGTTATGGTCTGTCGACCCTCACCGGTAATAATCTTAGTCAGTATAGTGTCGCTTCTTGAGCGCACGGTAGTGCTGAGGTCTGCAGGGCTAATATCCATCACCTTGGCAAGTGGCCCATCACCTTTGCCTTCTGGGCCATGGCATAAAAGACAATAAGATACATAAAGCCTGCGCCCCTCATAGGCGAGAGGAGGGTTGGCATACGCTTCAGCTGTACTGAGCAAAAGCACTATTAGCAGAGCCCAGGTATTGCGGGTACTTTTCATGTATATCCTCCTTTGCAGTTTGCAGTTTGCAGTGCTGTTCCTGTTTGCCCTGTAGTTCTCTGGCAGCATCAGCAGGCAAATTTTTATTAGATAACCATTTAGCAAAAAACTGACCGAAAGAACCTGGCCTGTACTTCCTGTTAAATGACTTTCATTGCAAAATTATCTAATTGAAAACTACCATCAATCAGTAGCCATTTCATTAGCCATTATCCAGCATGACAATCCCATTCTGGCACATTTTTCTGCTTGCATGACTGTGTCATGTGAAATCAAGATGCCACAGGATTCAGCTATTACACCAGACTCAATGCCTTTTACCATGCATTTTCTGCACATGTTCATCGAAACCTGCTGGCTTTTCTAACTCTCCTTCGTAGATATAGGAGGCAATTTTTTCGGCATTCTGCCTGCTAACATAAACCGGTGGCATGAGATTAAATCGACGAATTGCACCGCGCATCAGGCTTTTACTTTCATCCTGTTTTTCTAGCCAGTCCGCCACCGCCATAACAAATGAATCCTTGTCAGGATAAGAACCGATGTAGTGCATTCTTACTGCTATTACCGGCGGTGCAAGTCTTTTACTCATATCCATACCGCCTGTGCTGCCATGACATGCAGAGCAATGTGTTTTATACAATTGCTCACCTTCTTTAACTACATCTGATTCATTAGCTAAAGCAAATGGTGATAAAAGACAAAAGAAGAATAATAAATACGTTTGTTTAAAAACCATCGAAAAACTCCTGCTAAATTGTGGAAGCTCATTTTATAAAAAATCGAAATTATTATTTACTACATATCAGCCTGGCTGTTTTTCAATTTTCCAGCACATCAGATTACACTGAAACTTCTTTCGACAGTCTGCTTTGAAGTCTGACTCAATAATTCCTTTTACCTGTTGATGAGATCAATTTTACTCTAGCCTTATAAGCTCGATGGCTTCTTTTTAATCTCCTTGTTGCGTTTTTCTGCTCGGGTTTTATTACGTTCACTGAGATTCTGCAGAAATGTCTCTAGCTCTGTTTGCCCCCACTCCTGAGCTGCCGACTCAGAGGAAAAGCCACTTTTACTTTTTGATACAACGGTTTCTTTTGCAGTTTTACGCCTGATGATTTCTACGGCCCAGCTATCATTATCCTGTTTTATTCGGTAATCGTATTTCTTACCTTTGGTCATTTTTTATTTTTCCTATTGGTTAATGTTTCTTTTACTTTACTGGTCACATTTCATAAAGAAACGCTTGATAGAATAAATTCCTCCAGATGTTGATGCCTTTCAATTCCATCATCCTTACTACAGAAAATTAACGATGCCGTCATGATGACGTGTATAGCCATAACTATTTTACCCGCTCTCCGATAACATTTTTTACAGCCAGGCTATCTATAGAATTATGCAGTCCGTTGGTCGGTTCTCTCTTCTGAAATATCTTCTCGTTTTATAAAAGGAATCTTTACAGGGTTTCTTATGTAAATATTTCTCCAAGCTGCTCTCTAAGGTCCGTTGTGATTTTACTTACCTGCGCATCATTGTACGGCTTTTTCTCTGATGCCCCCCAGACAACACCCGGCCAGCAGTAATCCGATATATTCCGGCCAACCACATGCACATGTAACTGACTAACGATATTACCGATCGAGGCGACATTGAGTTTAGTAATATCGAAATTATCTTTTATAAAAGCGGATAAAGCATTGATCTCCTGCATAAGAGCAGCCTGGTCTGCAGATGATAAATCATAAATTTCTTTTTCGGATGTTTTCGGCACCAGAATAAACCATGGCACGAGTGAATTATTCATCAGCAACAACATGCTGATATCCATCCTGCCCAATTCCAGGCAGTCTTTTGCAAGTCTCGGGTCTAAGCTAAAATTCTTCACTGTCCTGTATTAAATTATTGCTCTGACCATACCGCATACTCGTTACCATTCGGGTCAGAAAAGTGAAAACGCCGTCCACCGGGAAATGAAAATACCGGTTTAACTATTGATCCGCCGGCTTGTTCAATTTTTAACTGCGTGGCCTCTAGTTCTTTACTATAAAAAACAACAAGGGCACTTCCGTTTACTGCAGAAGAGATTAAATCTGATTTGTAGAATCCGCCATTTATCCCCTGGTTAGTGAAGCAGCTATACTCAGTTCCAAAATCAGTAAATGTCCAGCCAAAAACAGTATTGAAAAATAATTTTGTTGCCTCGATATCTTTAGCTGGTAATTCAATATAATCAATTTTTTCATGCTCTTGCATATGTTACGCCTCCATACTGTTTAATTACAGGCTTTATAAGTCTATAAGCTGGCAACTGCACATTCCTGCATCTTGCTATGTACCTTTTTTACTACTGACCACTTATGACTTGAAGCGAAACCTGGGCAAGCTGATATCAAAGTAAATTGCCAGCAATCGTGCGATAAATATGGATAAACCAGCTATGCTGGCGGCCATCGTCACTTCAAGGTTTATATCCAATAGTACAATGAAAAATAGTGAACCTGCCCAGGACACCGTTGCATAGAGCGGGCTTTGAAACACGACAGGCGGCTCATTACATAATACATCACGAAATATTCCTCCCATCGTACCTGTCATTACCCCCATAAAACTGGCGACCAACCAGGGGGCTCCTACCATCAGTGACACCAGTGTTCCAGCTATTCCGAAAGTTGCCAGGCCAGCTGCATCTGCAACCAGAAAAAACCTCGGAGGAATTACAATCAGGCGCGCAGATAGAAAAATGGCAATGGCGCTGCATAGCGAGGCTATAAAAAAACCCTGGTCGCGAATCCAGAAAACCTCACGATCAAGTAACATGTCACGCAGCGAGCCACCTCCCAGTCCTGTTGCAATCGCAATAATGATCACACCAAATAAGTCGAACTGTTTGAAGCCTGCTTTCAGGACACCAGAAGCTGATGAGACGATTACTGCAATCATCGTTATCCAGTAAAGGCTTTCCAGTAAAACGGGTGTTGGATTTACAGTCATGGCACAGCACGTAATCCGAGAGTAGTATCAATCTGATTATTTAGAATGGCAAAAGAATTGCCTGAAAAAATATTATCCTATAAATACCGATTAAACACACTCATTCATAATTGCTATCAATTCTAATGACATGCCTTACTCGTGCCTAACGAACTATGCAAAATTATATGCAGCGATGTTCCCTGTCATCGAAGAGGAGAAACCACATTACCCGGGATTTGCCATATCGTTATTGATTATGTAGTTCAAATGCTCGGTACCTGTGCCACAGCAACCGCCGAGTATTTTCAAACCGTATAATCTATTCAGTTCCAGCATTGAATCTCCCCATTGTGAAATTTCATCAACTGATAGCTGGTCAGACTCATCAAGCTCATAATGATCTAACGACGATGCATTTGCCTGGCAACCAATAAGACGGGTAAATAGTTCTTCTGGTTGCAGCGCTGGTTGTATAAAACTCGGATAAGCGCAATTAACCATATAGCCAGCTGGTTTGTTGCTAGTTATCGTATCAATATAATTGACTGCTTCAGATAAACTATTTCCATCCAATACATAACCATTCCGATTAATAACAAAACTAATAATGTACGGCAGGCCTGTTATTTCCATTGCTTTTGCTATCCCTGCGGCCTCCTCAATATTCGGCAGCGTCTCCGCAATAAGAAAATCAACACCTGCTTGAAAAAGTTTCTCTATTTGCCATGAGTGAAATGTTTCTGACTCGGCAGCAGTCAGCCCTTCAGCAGGCTGGTAACAGTCATTTTTACAGCCAATCATTCCACCAACTTTAATCAGTGCCTTGCCATGACTTTGGGCATCGCGAATATCATTCATGAATTTCGCGGCATCACTATTTATTGAATGGCTGATATTTGAGGCATAGACCCTGGCTTTGTTTGCTCTCCAGGTTGGCGTACACATTAGGAAAGGAGTGTCTGCATTCACTGCAATATTAATGTAGGACTGGTATAGATTCTTTAATGCCAGTCTTCCTGACCTGTGATAAATCAATGGGGCATTAATTAAACTTTTATGTAAGTTGATGTCGGCAGATCGCCTTAGTTGTTCAACAATTGCCGCCTCCATTAATATTAGCTTGCTGCCTTTCAGCAAACCCTGAATTGAGTTAATAACTACACCTCAGGAGACTAATTTTATCCGTAATACAAAACATAAATTATTCTTTTCTATCATCTGAAACACCTTCATTAGGCACAGCTACTAATTATTCGCTGTAGCAAGTTTTAATGCCATGATAACAAATACCATACCTGCTAATCGGTTCATAATAATCTGTGTCTGCGGTGACCTGTTTAACCAGGATCCTACCGAGCCTGACAACACTGCAACACCACCGAATATAACCAATGTTACAAAAATAAAGACCGTGCCAAGCAAAAAGACCTGTTGCACGACAGGGCCATAATCTGGGTTGGTGAACTGGGGAAGAAAGGCGAGGAAAAAGATCGTTACCTTTGGGTTGGTCACATTCATAACTACCCCCCTAAGGTAAAACTGCAATCCCGTTAGTTTTCTTGCCTGGCTATTCTGTATTTTATGTGAGGAGGCCCGGAAGGCCTGCCAGGCAAGATATAACAGGTACAGAGCACCAATGATTTTTACCGTAGTAAATGCAGCATAGGACGTATTGAACAGCGCTGCCAGCCCAAGCGCAACTGCTGATGTATGAACAAGTAAACCCGTACATAAACCTAATGTCACAGACAGGCCTGCCCTGGGACCATTCACAGAAGACTGGGTCAATACGAAGATATTGTCAGGCCCGGGCGCAAGCGCTAATAGAACTGAAGCAATAACGAAGCTTGTTAATGATTCTATGGGTATCACGGCTATACAAATACGTATCTTTACAGACTTTTCACATTGAATGCCTGCATCGATATATCATTCATAATAATTTTAATAAACATCCAGGGCCGATGGAATTTAAGTTTATATAAACTCATCAAGTTTAATATTACTTTTTTTTATGACTTCTTCCGTCTGCAGTCTTTTTTGACCAGCTGACACAGCCATTACCTTAGCAATAACTTCTGATATCTCTCCCTTCTTTATGCCCGCCAGCTTGGCCTTTTCAAGGTAGTATTTTGTACAGGGCTGACAGTTTAATGATATTGCTGCTGATAACCCGACTAATATTTCTGTTGTTGCATCGAGGAATACATTCTCATGCGTCGATTTATAAAAGTCATCGTACAGTTTTTTTTGTTCATCTCTAAGCATATCCAGCTTTCTCAATTGTAATATCAGTACCGTTAAACTATGCCGGCTATTTAATATATAAATGGGCAGTCTTTTCTCAAATATTTATCTCGCTCAGTTAATCCCTAGGTAATCCCTAGGTTAAAGAAACGCCGGCTATATAGGGATGCGCATATGTCACATGGCGAAAATGACAAGACTAATAACCCGTCCTTTAATTTCCCGTGGCCAGGCTGGCGGAGCGGCTTTTTCCCATTCTCCACTTCTTCTATTTATTGCAATAATCTCCAGTGCCGCCCACAGCCCCATACTGCCAAACAAAAATTATTGACCGGCTATCTCCATTTACAAGTCAATGAGCGATTGACCATACGATTATGCTCGTCAATTGTGGATGACGTAGATACGTTTTTGTACGAGTTGGATACTGAGCTGCTCCAAATAATACATATGCGACCACCATCAGAATCAATGCGACAGGTTTTAGTTCTATTGGCAGGGTATATAGCACTACAGGATCACTATGACGCCAACCGTAATCAATCATCACCAGTGAAAATATAACTATGGCAGAAAATGATATTTTATAACCATTCTCACCAAGCATGCTGATCCAGCTTTTTTACACAGACGGGGCTAACGAGGGTACAAGATGCACCAGTGTTCACAATAGCAACCCGAATATCAATATTTCCATACCAGCCCTCCCTGGGCAATGGCGTCAACCATCCTGCTGCCAAAATGATTTAGAAAAGCATTCAAGACTACAAGGTAATATTAACACCCGAATTATTTTATTTTCCTGTTGACACTTGAATAAATTAGTTATTTATTATATGCTAATATAGCATTTCATATATTCAATAACAGCCCCTGTTCAGGGTCGGCAGATAATAGGTCTTTTCCACTGCCATTCTTCTCCTGATCTTTTGCTTGATTCTTCATACTAGCGCTCAAATGGGTCAGCCAGTTTGACTGAAAGCGCGCAAACTACCTGGTTATCGCTTTTAGCAATATTTGACCGATTTAACGGCTAATATTTTAAGTAAATTCTACTTAATTATCCCAATTAATTGAAAAAAAAAGATAAAGAGACAATTTACGCAAGTGTATTCAACTTGCAATTGTGAATATTATGTGTATAATTTGTAAACACAATGTGTTCCATTTAATAGGAGTTATCAAATGAATACCCTGACAAATACACATAATCACGCTGTAAACGTACAGTATCGCAACCTTAGCGGCCTGGCATGGAATGTTGTTTTGCTACTGTTTGCCGGTACATGGTTGGCTGCCGCTGGATATACTTTCTATAGTCTGTTTACAAATTTTCATGCCCTGTCGTTTTTTTGGCAGATTTTTAGTACCGCCCTATTGTCTACATGGGGAATTATTGCTGGCATTGGTACAGCAGCTGCCGTTATTGGGATCTACGCTTACATGAAAGCGCTGCTCACTAATACAGATGCCAGTTACTGAGAACAATCATTAATGGATGGTTTAAAAGACCTCGAGGTTAGCTATGAGCAAGAGTAAAAAGGAAAAGTCCCTGAAAAAAGTTATAAACAAGGAAAAGGCGAAAAACCAGATGATTCGTGATACGAGAAGGACGACCGCTTACGGGTTTATTCTACTTGCGCCTTTTATCACCATGTTCGGCGTCATGGCTTATGCTATGACGCAATAGTAGGCCGATAAGTTACAACGGAGAACATTCGCGGGCTGTTCGCAATTGCTCAGCTTACAGCCCTCGTTTCCTTCACTAATTTCATCGCTGCATCAAAACTAAACAACAAATTAGTTCTTCTATAGACACAGCAAATAGACAGTCCACGCAGCACTACGGTCAATAGCACAACATACTCACTCGGCTATACATGTCTGGTTGAAGATAACACCACTCCCTCTGCTTTCATTTGAACCAGGTTGCCAATAATTTCAATCTATACGTTTAAATTGTTGCAACCATCTAGCGGCAGTAATAATTCTAAAAGGCTAAAGTCATTTTTCCTTTCTAATCTCGGTTACCTGCTCGCCACCTATTCCCCAGTTGTCGGTAGCAACTTCATCTATTATCACGACTGTTGTTGCCGGGTTTTTACCAAGCACATCAACAAGCAAACGGGTGGCACCTGTAATAAGCTGCTGTTTCTGTTCTTTTGTTACCCCTTCCTGGGTAACTTTAATATTTACGTATGGCATGTTCTATCCTGTTCAAATTTACACTGTGGTTTGTTCAAGCCTTTATTGCTGCCTTCTCAGTTCTTCAAGTTGCCGTAATCTAGACACCCGGCCAGCAAGGTTTGAGATTAATATGAATTCGCTTATGATTTGAGTCGAATACGAATTTTCTCATCAGCGAACTCTATTGTATCTCCTGAAACTATCTTCTTCCGTTTCCTGGTTTCCACTTTACCATTAACAAGAACCTGTCGATCTGCAATGACAGACTTTGCTTCCCCTCCGCTTGAGACCATTCCTTCAAACTTGAGAATTTTATAAAGTTCTACAGGCTCTATTAACACTTCCACTTCTCTTTCTTTTTTCACGTCCTGCTCTCAATATATTTAAGGTGATTAGTAATTTAATGTGTCTAGTACAGACAGTGTACTGAATACATCATCGACCTGACTGGAACCAGCACACTCACAACCATGAGATGCTTTACATGTTGTTTATAACATTGCCAAATACTCTTACCTGTTCCCAATTAGTAAAATCATTCACTGATTTGGGATCCGTTGGCCCCTTTGTAATATACATTATCAGACGTATCATCTGGCGATCGAAGAACTTACATTTCTGATAATCGATCTTTCCTGCAAAGACTTCCAGCTGGTCAGGTTTCCATGACACCTGCTGCAGAAATTTTTGCATATAGGGATTATTATCAGGCTTATTCTTATTTGGTTTTCTAGCTACCACATTTACAGAGAAAAATGCAGTTGGTATTTTTTCCAGATCTTTTCCATGTGTCTGTACATAATCCAGTACACTTTTGCTGTGTTTCCCATACCGAATACTTGCTCCGATTACAGCCTTATCGTATCGTGATAAATCGACTCCTGCTGCGTCAGTTATTGAACGTAGTTCAACGACATTTTCATGTTGCTCACATACTGACTGGATTTCCTGACATATCTCAATCGTGTGGCCGTCTGTTGTGGAATATAAAATTAGAATATTTGCCATACTATCTACCTGAAGAATTAAGAATTAAGAATTATTAGTAGCATCTACTGTCACCGTAGCGGATCAAGTTCGCTGCTCAACCTCCTGAAAAGAACGGAGTCGCTAGAAAGAACTTGATAATGAACGCATTCATCAGATCGATAAAAAATGCNCCTATTAACGGGATCACAAGAAACGCTAACGGTGATGGGCCATACTTTGAAGTGACAGACGTCATGTTGGCAATCGCGACAGGGGTTGCACCCAATCCAAGACCACAAAAACCCGATGCCATGACTGCAGAATCATAAGTTCTTCCGGTAAGCACAAACACCAGGTATACCGCGACCAACGTTGTCGCCAGGGTCTGTGCAAGCACTACGGCAAGAGTAGGCCCGGCGGCACCCGCCAGAGACCATAATTGCATACTCATCAGGCTCATCGCCAGAAACAGTTGCAGACTAAGTTCACCAGAAAGATCAATTGTTACCTTACTCAGTTGTCGGTCAAAAACATCTGCCAGATTGGTGATAAAAATACCCACCATCATCGCGGTAAGAAAACCAGGCAAGCTTAAGCCCCGCATTGAAAGAAACTGGTTTACCAGATCACCTGCTGTAACACATATGGCGAGAACCAATATCGTACCCAGTATATCGTCTATATGTAATACAGACCCTTGACCAATCTCATGCTTGCTATCAGTGTGCTCCAGGTTGGCAGCGGATGCCGGACGAAGCTTATATTTTGTCACGAGCCAGCCACCAACTGGACCGCCTATTACACCTCCTGCTATAAGACCAAAGGTTGCGCAGGCGACAGCAAACTCTTCAGCTCCCTCAAGCCCTGCATCAGTAGCAACCTGCCCCCAGGCAATCGCTGTTCCATGGCCTCCAGCAAAAGAAATACTGCCCGCCAGCAAGCCGAAGCCCGGTTCACCACCTGCCAGTAGTGCGAGACCAACACCAACTGTATTTTGCAGAACGAGCAATACGCCTGCAATAACAGAGAGTAACGCCAACGTCTTGCCACCCTGTACCAGGGTTTTCAATTTTGCCCCGAGGCCAATGGTGCTAAAGAAGAATAACAGGAAGAGATCGCGAAGCTGGAGGTCGAAAGTGATACGAATATCCCACAGCCCTTGAAACAGGGCGACAAGCAGGCTGCAGAGTATGCCACCTGTAACAGCCGCTGGAATATTATAACGGTAAAGAAAAGAGATGTTCCTGGTTAGCATCTGCCCGACAAAGAGTACCAGGACAGCAATAATGATAACTTCCAGGTTTTCGATTCTGATATCCATACTAGATTGAAGCTGAATTCATGATAATAACTGGCATCTAGACTTTACCGGGACATGATGATTATTGATTGTATAGCACCCAGTTTTTTGCCTGCACTAGTTCATCATATGGAAAGTGTTTAACTTTTGCTGAGACAAAATGGCCAGCAATTTTTTCCGCTACATTGCCTATTTCAGAATCCGTTACTAGCGCTACATGGGACAATTTCCTGTGATGCTGTTTAACAAACTTAAAATGCTGAATGAATGAGCCAAATGTCTCCCAACCAGGGAATACCTGCGTGAATATTATTAATCCAGCTAGCTCCTCATGCTTATCCAGGTAGGGATCTATTACTGCTGCAATAGCATCAAAGTCCTTCTCAGCCAGTGCGCCTTCTGGCTTTACAATTGCGATTCCCGTTTCATTGTCGAGTTCGATACTCAGCATAGCCTTTCTCCTTCAAATAGTGAAAAAACTACAAAATACATTTCTGCTTATGATTACTCACAACAACCATAATAAACTGCAGGTCGTCCGCTGCTATAATCTTTTTTCCCAGAACAACGCCTTGCCCATTTCCGGATCGAGCTGATAAGCACAAAATCCAAACTTCGAGTATGCCGACTGGGCATGTTCATTACCTTGCAATACTTCCAGGGTCATCTTGCAACAGCCCTTTTCAATGGCAATATTTTCTGCTTCACGAAGTAACATATTTATAATACCCTGGCCTCGATATGCAGATTTAATTATTGCATCATGAACATTCAGCAATGGTTTGCATGCGAATGTTGAAAAGCCTTCTATGCAGGTAACCAGGCCAATTGCTTCATCTTCGAGAAATGCCAGGATCACGCTCGTATCGATTCTGCCCATAAGGGCTGAAACCAGGTTAGATTTAACATATTCAGATAAACCGTTACCCCCACCCATTGGATCAGATGCATATTCACTCATCAAATTGATCAGCGCGTCAGCATGTATCGGATCCGATAAATCTGCCCTGGTTATCTCGACCATTTTAATGCTATAAATAATTAATAATAAATATTTTGAAGGTGAAGTAGAACATATTATTTACAGTAACTTTTTTGCCTGCAGATTAATCTTTGACTGCACACGGCCATTTAACTTTGGTTGTGGTTGTTTACTAATCATCCCGGTAAAGATTGTGCCAACGCACTCGGCACCTATTGTTTGCGCGGTCATTTTAAGTTGCTTATGTGTCCCATAAATCCATCTCCCTAAAATCCCCGGAGCTGCACATGATGATATTAGAATCGCCTTTTTCTTCACCGCCTTCTCTTTACGAAAGCTGGGTGCATTCATATCCCATGACCAATAGGCATACACTATCAGACGTTCCATAAAACGTTTAAAAATGGCGGTAACCGAGCCAAAGTTTGTCGGTGCAGCAAGAATATAAGCATCAGCCGATTCAATTTTATCAACCAGATCCTTCATTCCATCGTGCTGCACACATTCTCCAGGCATCTCACCAGGTTGCTGGGTACACTCCCGGCAGTTCAGACAAAATTCAATTGGATAGTCACGCAGCAGCACAAGCTCGATTTCAGCACCTGCTGCCTGCACAGCCTGTAGTAAAGCATTAACAGCCTGGTCGGTTATACCATCATCTCTGTATGAACCATTTATTGCGAGTACCTTGTGCATAATATTCCCACCTCTGTTACCACATTAGATCATCCGGTACCTGGTAATCGGCGTACGGATCTTCATCGTCGCTGAGCTCTTTCTGGGATTCATTGCAAAGAATGACACACGATGGGTTACGTAATGCAATTTTATCTGCAACGCCAGTTGGTACTAGATCATAACTTTTTGCCAACTTGATAATCGCCAGTCTACCGCGAACCAGTTCATCCTGGATCTTCTCTGTTACGTAAATCTGCTGCACATTATTGTCATCAACGAAATTAAAACCGATCTCACCGTCATTATGTTCAATACAGTTCATTTCAACGAGCTGCTTTATCTGTGCGGCGATGGCTTTCTTTTCTGCTACCATTTTCTGCTGAAGATTGAGCTCACGATCTCGTGCTGCCTTCTCCTCCTGAAGCTGTTGTGCGCGCAACTTGCTTTCAGCAGGCTGAGCACCCTTCTTGCCTTTCTGCTGCCTGGTTTGTTTGTGCTTTTGCTTCCTGACCTGCTTCGCCGTATTTTTATCTACCAGGCCGGTTTCTTTCAGCTGGTCGAACAATGAATTACCCAATTCAATTCCCCTGATATTTATTTACACTTACTTCCATGATTAATGAAACCGACTTCCCCGGTGTTCATATCATAGATTCCACCAACAATCTTGATTTCACCATCATTTTCCATTTGCTTGAGTATTTGACTATTTTTTCTAATATATTCGATAGTCATCAGGACATTCCGCTCTGTGACCATATGCAAAAATTCTTCATTGTGGCTCGTTCTTTCACCGGCATACTCTGTGAAATAATCAATAGCTGGCTTGATATTGGCAAGCATAGGCGTGATGTTACCAATTTCAACACCATCAATTGCACCTTTTACTGCACCACAATACTCGTGGCCAAGCACCAATACCAGCTTTGATCCAGAGACCTTGCAGGCAAACTCCATACTACCGAGGATATCCGTATTAGCAAAATTTCCTGCAACTCGGGCAACAAAGATATCACCGATTCCTCTGTCAAATACATCTTCCACTGGCACCCTTGAATCAACACAGGACAGAATAATTGCCTTGGGATACTGACCGTTTGATGCTTCTCGCACCTGCATGGTATGGTCTCTACTGGTTAGTGTTCCAGAGACAAATCGTTTATTTCCATCTTTCAACAGTCTGATAACTTCATCGGGAGTTAGCTTATCCTGCTCTTCCTTTGTCAGTATTTTCTCTACCAGCGGCTTACTCATTATATTAACTCCGGTATTTAGTTTGTATGATTGAACAGTATCATTTGATATCCAGTTATTTGAATTTTTAATGCAACCAGGCTACCCGTTTACTTTTTCCATCGTTCCTATCTTTTCAAGTAAATTGTCAACAGGAGCATAGCCACCTTGCAAGGTTGCATCAGGCTCTGCATCGCAGTTGATGTCGCCAGTTCATGTGTTCTGAATATAGAGGTAGGCCACAGAAGAATAGCGATCATAGAGTAAGTAGAAATCATTGCCATTGCGATTTCCAGTATATAATCGCGACGAAGGTTCTTCCCCAGGATGCCACCACCAGAAATTCCAGAACAGAGGGCCGTGATTTTTCATCATATTCAGGTCGTATTGCCTGTTCATTGACTCACGCAATCTAAGTTGAGATACGGCATAGCGCAGGTCAGAAGGTGCGATGCTAAATTTATAATAGAAAGAAGGGTCTATAAATACGGCAAAGGAGGACCCTTTCAAATTAGAAACCCTGCCTTTTAATACTTCAGCATTGCGATATAGAAATCCGCTACTGGGGTAAGGGTAGAGGACAATAATGAATGCCAGGAAAAGAATGATCAAAGATATATTTTTTCGCTTCATACTTTTACCATTCAAAGCGCAACTGAATAATCACGATTGAAAGTTTGCACCTAATTCGTCCCCGTAATGATTGTCAATTACATTTAGTCAGATCAACTTCACAAGATATACCATCTCTAATTTGACTTAATAAATCATGCAATATAACCGAACACATTTTTTTCTATTCCAATAAAGCCATGATATGACATCGCTTTACACGGTCTGGAGGCAGGCTGCTCAACATTCAGTGATACTTACGGCGAGACCGCCTAAAGATGTTTCTTTATATTTATGCGACATCTCCAGCCCCGTTTGCTTCATGGCTGCGATACAATTATCCAAAGGCATAAAATGTTCTCCACTTCCCCGAATAGCAAGCGAAGTTGCCGTATAGGCCTTAATCGCACCAAACCCATTGCGTTCGATACAGGGCACCTGAACAAGTCCGTTTACCGGATCACAGGTCATGCCCAGGTGGTGTTCAAGAGCAATTTCTGCCGCATTCTCGATTTGTTGTGGTGTACCGCCGCGCACTGCACATAAACCGGCTGCAGCCATCGAAGCGGCAGAGCCTACTTCACCCTGGCAACCAACCTCAGCACCTGAAATTGAACTGCGATGTTTTATTAATCCGCCGATCGCACTGGCCGTCAGCAAAAATTCCCTTGCTTGCTCATTGGTACCACCTTCGTGATTAACGAAGTAATAAAGAACTGCCGGGATAACGCCGGCAGCTCCATTGGTTGGGGCTGTTACTACCATGTGTCCTGCGGCATTCTCTTCATTCACTGCCATAGCATAGGCACATAACCAGTCGTTTAAACTGGCTTCATCGGGGTTGTCCTTAAGTTGTTCATGCAGCCCTTTAGCGCGGCGCGGTAAATCGAGGCCACCGGGCAATGTACCTTCGGCTACCAGGCCTTTTTCAATACACTCGACCATCGCATGCCAGGTAGCATCGAGCCCATCGTTTAATGCCTGCTCTGACATGTACTCGAGCTCATTAATTTTCTTCATCTCTGCAATAGGTAATCCGCTTTCAGATGACATGAACAACATTGTCTCAGCAGAATCGAATGGAAACGGGCAGGCGACAGCAGACTCCATCCTCAGAGGTGCTACCAGTTGATTGATCTCAGCAAGTGTATTGATAAAACCGCCGCCAATGGAAAAATAGGTTTCTGAAAGTAACACTTCCCCCATCGGCCCAAGCAGTTCAAAAATCATACCATTGGGGTGTTCTGTCAGTGGCTCACCCTGGTCGAATACAATATGTTGAGCAGGAGAGAACTTGATGTTATGGGATTCATCTATTTCAATGAATTGCAGACTGTAAATGGAATCAATTACATCATCAACATCCTGGCTAGCCACATCTTCAGGTGTAAAGCCATGCAGACCTAACGCTACGGCACGATCGGTCGCATGGCCTTTACCGGTAAATGCCAGCGAACCTTTGAGAATGCATTGGACATGGCTGTAATGTCCCTCGTCATGTGTCGAAACATATTGGCTTATACGAGCGAGGAAATCTCCAGCGGCTACCATAGGCCCCATAGTATGGGAACTTGATGGACCAATACCGATTTTGAAAAGCTCCAAAGCACTGATGAACATTCAATTTCTCCTCAGTCCGCGCTATCACACAGATAAAACAGTGTTATCTTATTCAGCTGCTTACACACAACATTGATCAAGTTGTCAGGTTCTTATGACTTCATACATCCCAGGATAATGTGGTATGTCATTTGGCAGGTCTTTTGCAATCTCCATCAGTTCTGGGTTGCCAAGTGCTGTCTGAAAGTCCTCAGCAGATTGCCACTTTGCTATATTGATGAAATGAAATTTTGCGCCGTCACCAATTGCCTTATGCAGCTCTGTTGAAATGTATCCGGGCTGTTCGCGGAAGTAATCTGCAAATACCTCCCACATAGATAATGCTTCCTCTTCACGTCCTGGTGGTACTTCAAAAGGATTTATCACGGTAATACTTGTCATTGCTCACTCCCTTGCTGTTTAGAACTTATTGTTTAGGATCAGCGCTTTTGTTATCTCCGCTGGGCCACTTCTATTTTTGATTCAATGATCTATTAAAAATAATCCCTATCAGAATTCCGTATATTCCAAACTGCAATAACAGGTAGAAACTCTCCATCAACACGAAAGAAAATGAACTATCCACAACATGCTTGGCAACAAAAGCCAGCACGTGAGATGACCAGAAGAACAAACCTACAAGCAACGAATACTTTAACCCGCGTGTTATCCCATTGCCGGTAAACCCAACAAAAGGATATAAGAAAGAGAGTACGCCGCCCTGGATAATTATAGTTGCCAGCCCAAGAACGAAACTTGGCTCGCCTTCAAAATATCCAAACGTCCTGTATAGCTCTTCGAATAATACTACGTGCCAGATTACTGCCAATGGAAAGGTAACAGCAGTGTAAGCGAGCATACCAAGAAAGATCGCTTTATAGTTCATAGAAATTCATTTCTTCACCTTTTGTGGTAATGAAGTAATAAAATCTGTACAAAGATTTAGCCATTCAGCAAGGTCAGCATCAGATTCAAATCCCTCTGGTTCGACGTAAACCATACCTTTCATTGCCTTACCTGTAAAATCCATTTCACTTGTGTAACTCCTGGCAAGACAGTCTTCATAATTATTTGCACCAACACGTAGCATTAGAGTCTCTTTAACAATACCGCAGCACATATGATTAGCAATCATAAAGCAAAGACCGCCAAACATTTTCTTTTCTTCCACATCATTGTGAGAATGTAATTGCTCTCTTATTCTTTCAGCCAAACCTTCATCGTAAGACATAGAGTCACTCCATCTAACACTTTTGTGCGCAAACCATAGCAATATTATTGATCAGGTAAACTTGTCTACTTACTGTTCTTATGTTTGCAAGCAAAGTAGAATTTTTTCCAGGCTCAACTCAACAGGCTAGAATTTAATTTCAGCAAACAGTATAGAATGTGATTGTTATTTTGTCTGATTGCAATACGTCTCCCTGGTGAATAATACCAGTAATAGTGCAACTGCCAGCCAGGCGAGCATGAGTGAAAAGCCATTCCGATATGCGTCAAGACTATAGACACGCACACCCTCTTCAATATCTCCATGCCATGCGCGATCCAGCATCCAGCCAACAGCAGGTTGTAACAGCATTGGCCCCATCATCACACCCATATTAATAATGCCTGAGACTGTTCCTGATAAACGTGCAGGAACTGATTCTTTGGCGTAGGCAAAGCCTAGAATCATATTCCCTGAAGCAAAACCAACAATAATTAGCAATATTACCAATATAGGAATTGGTAATTCAGGTACCAGCAGAATAATACTCCAGCCAAAAAGTAAAATTACACAACCTAATGCATATAGCGTTTTACGATGACCCAGATGATCGGACAGCCAACCGAAGACAGGTCCTCCAACAGCCCAGGATATGAGCAATGTTGAACACACAGCGGCCGCTGTGGTTTTTTCCATACCGTAATGACTGACAAGAAAGGGGACGCCCCATAACCCGGCAAAAGTTATTGCACTACCGGCAACACCACCTGGAATCAGGTACAGCAGCCAGGTGTTACGGTATTGCAAGACCTCTTTAATGCCTGCTATAGCACTGCTTTTGACACTAGTCTCATCATCGTTTACGTGTGCAACATGACTCAGATAGCCTTTGTCTTTCGGATCGTCACGTACCAGAAACCATATCACTATGCCGATGGAAAACGTGACCATGGCCGAAACGATCATTACTGGTCTCCAGCCAAAGCTATCCACTAACAAGCGTAAAGGCACACCAGCGAACACCGCACCGAGGATACCGCAAAAAAGTGCCAGGCCCGAAGCCAGCGCGAACTGTCGCGGTGGCATCCAGTGACCGGCAAGCTTGAGCATACTGACGAAGGCAACTGCAACTGACGCCCCAATGAGTAATCTCCCGGCACTCGCCCATGCTGCATCAGGTGCAAGACCAAACATCAATGTACCAATGCCTGCTACCACGGCTCCTAGCGTCAGTAACCGCCGTGGACCCCAGTGGTCAGCCAATAGTCCGGTAGGCACCTGCATAGCGACATAACTATAGAAATAAAATGCCGATAAATTTCCAAGCGCAGTGGCGGTAAGAGAAAAATCAGACATCAATTCCGTTGTGATAACGGCAGGTGCGACACGCTGATAAAATGCGATAACATAAAACAGTGCAGCCAGGCCCCAGATCATCCAGGACAGTCGCAGTGGCGGGAATATTGAGTTAGTCATCAATTGATCATAGATGTCTGTGTAGTATCTTGTCTAACGAAAACACAATGAAATTCTAAATTGCATTATTATTGTCACCATTCAAACAAAGACATCTATTCAGTCTCGTAAAACTGACACTTGTTGATGCACGATTTGAAAAATATAACACTTAAACATCAGTATATAGCACCCTAATACTATCTATGCCCTGCTAGTGCTTCGATAGAATATCCTGTTTTACAGTGTTCTAATAGGCGTCTATTTTCAATTATATTAAGTGGCTAAAGATTCTTTCTAGAAGAGCCAATTACTTCATTATCGTTTAGTATATTTCCAGATCCATCAATGACACTCGCGGGCAAAAGCGATGGGCCCTCATCAAACATAAAGTCAATAAAAGTCTTTGCGATTACTGATAGTCGCTTGCCTCTCGGATGCCCGACATACCACTGCCAGGAGATTGGAAATCCGACGACATCAAGTACAGCCAGTTCGTTCATATCACCACTGGTCAGTGTATGAAGTGATAGTACGGCAATCCCCAGTCCACCACTTATCCCTTGCTTGATCGATTCATTGCTTCCGAGTTCCATTCGAACATTCAGGCTAAGCCCTGCACCTGTAAACTTCTGCTCAACAGCTTTACGCGTCCCTGACCCCTGTTCGCGTAAGATGAAGTATTCTTTTGCAATTACAGACAACGGGATCGCTTTCTTTCCAGCTAACTTATGTGCGGCAGGTGCGACGACAACCATCGGGTTAGTCAAATACGACTGAAACTCAAGTTCGCTTGTTTTCGGGGGCTTTCCTATCAGGTACAGGTCATCCAGATTCTGTATCATTCTCTCTAGTATATGCTCACGATTCGTCACTTCCAACGATACATTTATCCCTGGATATGCCTGGCAAAATTTACCCAGCAGTCTTGGTGCGAAATAGTTTGCTGTTGTTACTACAGCGAGGCGTAATTGACCGGTGCGTAGCCCCTTCTGGTCATTAATCTGCATTTCAAAACGCCCCAGTGTCAAAAGAATATCCCGTGATAGCTGATAGAGCGTAGCCCCAGTATCGGTCAGCGAGACTTTTTTACCTATTTGTTCCGTAAGGGGCAGACCAATGTCTGACTCCAGTTTTTTAATCTGCATCGATACCGTAGGCTGTGACAGGTACAACTCCTCAGCAGCTTTCGTGAAACTTAGCAAGCGCCCGACGGCTTCAAATACCTGAAGCTGGCGCAGACTTATACGGCGAGCAAGTACACTGCTTGAAATTTCTATCATAGATAATAGTCTATGATATTTATTAATAATATCAATTATTATTTATACACAATTTTCTTATACTTACAATTCCTGACTATTTTACTCAGGATAAAGGCGTTCATTCCACTAGCAAATCACCTGCCAGTGAAAAAAACTCTATGGCTTGATACGTAAGGAGACAAAAGAATGAGAAACAAACATATAACAACGTCATACAGCAGGCAGATACAAGACAGCATTAATACAGAAGAATCTGTATCAGGCATAATTTCTGACGGGCAGCTGAGCATCCGCTTCCTTGAACAATCAGCAAGGTATCTTGGCGCTGATCTTAGTAGAAAAGAACTGATGATGAGCTATATGCCGGGCTAATCTCCCTCGCTCTGTACACAAATGTATCGTTACAGTACTTAGGAAATTTTGCGTTAGAGCTGAAATACAATTAGGTCCTGTATAAAAGCAGTCAAAAACCATCATAGAAGAGAAATACGATGCCACATAAATGGTTACAGATTAAAGGCGATCCATCAGTCAAAGATTTCCTGTTTCAGCAGTCACGTGTTGACAGTCTGTTCGATAGTAACCTCGACCGCATACACGAAATAGTCAACACTCTTCTTACAGAAAAAGGCGCCTTCCATGTAAAGATTCATTATTCATCCAGCCAGTTAACTTGCTGGTTCGCTGATGATGCCTTTAGATATCGCGTATACGTAAAAGAGGAAGTTCTGGCTGCAGGGTTCCTTGAGCAGTTTCGTGATTGCAGAATTACCCATCTTCAACCTGTCATTGACCCGGAGAATAACACTGCGATTCTAAAAGAATTCAGGCGCCTGCGAACGACAGACCAGACTATATATTTGCGCAACGCCTCAATCAACCGAATTAATGGTCAAATTGGCATGACTTTCTCCTGCGACGGTGCTCACTACATCGATCACAAAACGTTCTTTGAGAAACTTGATACATTTGCAACATGTGACATGACTACGCCGATAGCTGCCATTGCTTAGCCGTAATTATTCTATTAGTAACTTTGTAAAAGGTAAGGGCATTATGCTGGTAAATATAATCGATAAATTAAACAACCAAACTTTCTCTATAATGAAATGGTTTCTGACAATGCTATCAGGCTTTTTAACGACTGGGATTATACTTATTCTTGAAATTTGATTGCGCCGAATATACTGCAAACAAAAAGTGAGTACCTACTTCTCACCTGTGCTATAGAAGCGTACTCGCGATTGTAAATATTTTTCAGCTTACTTGTTTAGAAGTGCCAGGGTGGCGACTAATATGCTTATCGTTGCAACGAGGGTAGAAATTATACAAAGACGCTTAAGTGACAGGAGCTCCTGCTGAATTTTGAGACCAGCAACGTCAATGCCTTCTATAGTTTCCTTTAATTGTGCAGCCAATGTTTTTACGGACTCAGCATTCTGGGTTGCGGCTGACTGAAGTTCCGATATCTGTTCAGGGATAATCTCGCTGTTTTTTTTATCATCTGTTTTTGCTGTAAATGCGGGAATTGCAACCGCTATAACATCTGCGACATACGGTAAAACCGTTTTAATTAAAGGTCCCCATGCGGCCATGCTGTCACCTCATTGATTAAAATACATTTGTCATATTTATGTTAGCACTTTTAAAATGCATAAATAATTAATCCTCTCAATACCATTTTCAGCCAGGCCACCGACTCGGCCACGGGATTTAGTCAAGACAAGCCCGGGTCGTTAAAGGTAATAAACGCCGAACCATTGCAGAAGAACTACATCAAGCAAATAGGCAAGCACACAAAAAATAGATTTCTGCCTGTATACGATGGATCTATGCTACTTCCTGCCTCTCTCTTTTATGGTGGACTTAATGAGCTTACCGAAGTCCTTATCTTTTTGTCTTTTTTCATAATACGACATTTCATTGAAGCTAGATTCGTGTTTCATTTTCATGTAGTTCTGGTATCTTTTTTCAGATATTACACCGTCATCAATAGCAGACAGTACAGCGCAGCCTTTTTCTTTCTCATGCTTGCAATTGCGAAACTTACATTGCGTAGACAACTCGATTATTTCAGAAAAGGTTTCATCAATACCAGTATCTACCGACATATTTCCCAGCTCTCTCATGCCCGGTGTATCTATTATCAATGCACCACTACCTAACTGTATTAACTCACGGCTTGTAGTAGTGTGTCGTCCTTTACTTTCTTTTTTACTGACCGTTTTTGTTTCAAAGAGATTGCTGCCGATAATTTTATTTAGCAAGGTAGTCTTGCCTACACCTGAAGAACCTAGCAAGCAGTATGTGTGGCCAGGTAATAGTAGTTCCTTTATCTTATCAAGATTATCGTCGCTGATATTACTAAACAGTATCACCCTGATTTTCGGCGCAATATTGATAATGCTTTGTTTTATCTGATTAAGTTCCTGCGGTGATTTGAGATCACATTTACTCAACAAAATCACCGGCGTAATTCCACTCTCATTTATCATCACCAGGTAACGTTCTAACCGGCTAAGGTTAAAATTAAAATCTACAGACTGGATGATAAATGCGAAATCAACGTTTGCTGCTATCAACTGAAAATCAATAGATTTCCCTGATGACATTCTTTTTATTAATGATTTTCTAGTAACAACTTCATGGATAGTTGCATGATTGTCATCATAAAATTCTGCATAAACCCAATCACCGGTTGTCGGGAAATCAGCGGCTGAAACAACTGAATAGGCTAATTTACCTGATAATTCTGCATACGCATCACCGGTCCCCCTGGTTATTATGTAACTGTCCTTATGTACAGCAGCTACCCGCGCAATCTCATTACCTGCCAGTTTTTCTTTATCAGCATGGTCCTGAAACCAGTTGTCAAAACCCATGCTTTCTAATTTATTCATAAGATTATTTACTCTGTCTGCAAGGCTTAAATTGACGTTGTTAGACTTAGCAAGTCATT
>JGI861J16260_1000007_pt1 | contig 23250 bp, 22 predicted proteins | sample TiedelARG06_123m_FD_16260 | JGI IMG/M metagenome (IMG submission 16260)
TAACGAATAAACAAAAACGCCAGTGACACCACCGCTTTAACTCACCTTTTCTGTCTATCTAATTAATATTTATTCTCTATGTATACAATATTTTCCTACCCACACTTCATTGCTTCATGAAATTATCGTCACCGGACAAAAATATAAAACAATAATTAACAATAAGTTAATACCTCTTCNTTATAACCTAGCTTATTGGTCAGATAAATACCCTATATCCCTTAAGTGATATATAGCTCTATCGCCCCCCCCCCTTTAGTAGGATTCTTTAGCGGTGCAATTCTAATTTAAAATGGTTCCGTTTTGATAGTTAAGGCTATGTGCCGCTGAACAAATTTGTTTTGCTCAACTTTATTAACATAGTTGACACATATTCAATCTCACCGAGATTTAAATATTTTGCCACGCATAGGGTGGCTTCGATTCTGAAGGAGATCGTAAATGGCTGATAATAAACATTTTGATACCCCAATGCTGGATGAGCTGGAAAATGGCCCATGGCCTAGCTTCATCAGCGGCTTCAAGCGCTTGCGTGATGACCACGAGAGTGAAACGATTCGCGGCATGGCTAACAGCCTGCTGGGACAGCTTGAGCATTCATACGAAACACGTAAAGGCTACTGGAAAGGTGGTACTGTCAGTGTATACGGTTATGGCGGTGGTATTATCCCGCGCTTCTCAGAAGTCGGTGACCAGTTTGTCGAATCAAAAGAATTCCACACCCTGCGTGTTCAACCACCTGCAGGTAACTACTACTCCACTGACATGCTGCGTCAACTCGGTGATAGCTGGGAAAAATACGGTTCAGGCCTGGTAACTTTCCACGGCCAGACAGGTAACATCATGTTTATCGGTACTACTACTGAAAACACCCAGCACTTCTTTGATGAAATCAACGAGTATGGCTGGGATCTCGGTGGTGCCGGCCCATGCGTACGTACAGGTATGTCATGCATCGGTATGGCACGTTGTGAACAGTCCTGCTGCAACGAACAGGCTATTCACCGTCACCTGATGAATAACTTCACCGATGATGTTCATCGCCCTGCGCTGCCTTACAAATTCAAGTTTAAAGTTTCAGGCTGTCCAAATGATTGCCAGAATGCCATCGAGCGTTCTGATTTCGCGATAATCGGAACCTGGCGCGATGACATGAAAGTCGACCAGGAAGAAGTAAAAGCCTTTATTGCTAAAAAAGGCCGTCAGTATGTTATCGATAATGTCACCACACGTTGCCCTAGCGACTGCATGACACTTAATGATGACGACACCCTGACTGTAGACAACGGCAACTGCGTACGTTGCATGCACTGCTTGAACGTCATGAACAAGGCACTGACCCCTGGTGATGACCGCGGCGTAACCATTCTTATCGGTGGTAAGCGCACGCTGAAGATTGGTGACCTGATGGGTACCGTACTTATCCCGTTCAAGAAACTTGACACCATGGATGACTACGAAGAGCTCATCGAACTGGCTGAGGAAATTATTGACTTCTGGGCTGAAAATGGTCTTGAGCACGAGCGTACAGGCGAAATGATCGAACGTATTGGCCTGGTTAACTTCCTCGAAGGTATCGGTGTTGAGGTTGATCCTAATATGGTCGCCCTGCCTCGCCAGAGTTCTTATGTCCGTATGGACGGCTGGAACGAGGAAGCAGTGAAATGGTTCGAGCGTAAAGCAGAAGAAGCTAGCGCCTGATCATATTCAGCATCAAAAACACTGGTCATGATTTCATTCATGACCAGATTTCAAGATTTATAGAAAAATTCAGGAGATAGACATGGCGCAAGAAATGCGTAGTCCGATTGAATCAGGTTGCCCAGACGGTTTCCAGTACATGCATCCTACGATGCGCAGAAATTACGGCCTTTGGAGTCATCATGACCATCCTCGTCCAGGTGTACTTGTACACTATGCACATAGTGGTGATGAGATCTGGACAGTAAAATGTGGTACCCAGCGTATCCTCGATGTATACACTCTACGTACCCTTTGTGATATTGGCGATAAATTTGCTGATGGCTATATCCACTTCACAATTCGCTCTAATGTTGAGTATGTTGTCGATGCTGAAGAGAAAGTTCAGCCGCTTATAGACGCGATTGAAGAAGCAGGCTTTATTGTTGGCGGTACCGCTAACTCAGTGGCCACTCTTTCACATACCCAGGGCTGGCTGCATTGCGACATCCCGGGCACTGACGCATCCGGCGTTGTTAAATCAATGATGGATGAGCTGATCACGGAATTTAAAGAGTGCAATATGCCAAACCGTGTGCATATCACAACTTCCTGCTGCCAGATTAACTGTGGCGGCCAGGGTGATATCGCTATCAACGTTCAGCATACCAAGCCACCACGTATCGACCATACACAGGTAGGCAACGTCTGCGAACGTCCTTCTGTTGTTGCTCGTTGCCCTGTTGCGGCAATTCGCCCGGCAATGGTTGACGGCAAGCCATCACTCGAAGTAGATGAAAAGAAATGTATCTGCTGTGGTGCCTGCTTCCCTCCTTGCCCGCCAATGCAAATCAACGATGCAGTATATTCCAAGCTGGCTATATGGGTTGGTGGTAATCACTCTAACGCACGTAGCAAACCAACCTTCCAGCGTCTGGTAGCAGCCGGTGTACCGAACAATCCGCCACGCTGGCCTGAAGCTACTGCCATCGTTAAAAAGATTCTCAATACATACAAGGCAGATGCCAAAGATTGGGAGCGCATTAATGACTGGATTGAGCGTATTGGCTGGCCACAGTTCTTTGAAAAGACAGGCCTTCCGTTCACCAAATACCATATCGACAACTGGCGCGGTGCACGTAACAGTCTGAACGCTTCGACTCATATCCGTTTTTAATCTGTACTCAGGACTTTTTATATTATGAAACTTTCAATACAGATAAATGAAGGGCCTTACCAGCACCAGGCATCTGACTCAGCCTATCAGTTTATTAAAGCTGCCCTGGCAAAGGGACATGAGATATTTCGCGTTTTCTTCTACCACGATGGCGTCAATAACGCGACGCGTCTGGGCGTACCGCCGCAGGATGATAGAAATATCACTCAGCAGTGGACTGAACTTCAGAAAGAACATGAACTTGACCTGGTCGTCTGCATCGCAGCTGCCCAGCGTCGCGGCCTGCTTGATGAAGATGAAGCCAAGCGTCAGGGTAAAGATGCTAACAATATTGCAGAAGGTTTCCGCATTTCCGGTCTCGGTCAATTGATCGAAGCAGGTATTGAGGCAGACCGACTGGTCGTATTCGGCGACTGAACAGGGAGAAATCAAAATGGCTAAAAAATTCATGTTCGTAAACCGTAGACCGCCTTACGGAACGATATACGCTCTGGAATCACTGGAAGTTGTCCTTATCAGTGCTGCTTTCGAGCAGGAAGTTGCACTGGTCTTTATGGATGACGGTGTTTATGAATTGACCAAAGGTCAGAAGACAGATGGCATAGGAATGAAAAATTTCTCGCCAACCTATGCTGCCCTGGGTGATTACGAAGTCAAGAATATCTACATAGAGAAAGAATCTCTGGAAGAACGTGGATTAACACTTGATGACCTTCAGCACCTGGTCTGGGAAGACGAAGATGATGACTGGGCTGAAAAAGACTCTATTCATCTGGTTTCCAGTAAAGAACTTGCAGCTGTTATGGCTGACCAAGAAGTCGTCCTCAGTTTCTAACGGAGATTATTATGTCTACACTTCACACTATTAATAAATCGCCGTTTGATCGTAACAGTTTTGGCAGTTGCATGAGAGTTATCAGCGACGGCGATGCGATTCTGTTCATTGAAGACGGTATATATGCTGCAACAGCAGGCACCAATTTTTCTGATGCTGTTAAAGCTGCCGCTAATTCACATGCAGTCTTTGTCCTCGGCCCTGACCTCAGTGCTCGCGGCATGAAAGAAGACGGCATTGTTGAAGGAGTCAATGTTGTTGATTACGACGGTTTTGTTGATCTTGTCACCGAGCATGACAAAACTAACAGTTGGCTTTGATCTAGAACTAATTATCAATTCATAATTCAGGAGGCTAAAATGCCTATAGAAGTAAACGGAACATCCTACGAAACAGATGAAGAAGGTTACCTGGTAAATTTGGGTGAGTGGAACCCTGATCTGGGTACAGCACTGGCTGCTACTGATGATTGCGAACTCACTGAGTCTCACTGGGAAGTAATCAACTTTCTTCGCGAATATTACGAAGAATACCAGATCGCTCCGGCTGTTCGTGTATTGACAAAAGCCATTGGCAAACGCCTGGGCAAAGATAAGGGTAACAGCAAATACCTGTATGAACTGTTCCCATATGGTCCAGCTAAACAGGCCTGTAAATACGCAGGTCTGCCAAAGCCAACAGGTTGCGTGTAACACAGCACCTGTAATGGAAGGGGACACTAGTCCCCTTCTCTTTCATTGATCTATTTCTTGGGGGCTTCAGAGACATGTCATTTCTGACAATACTCTTCGCTGCACTGTTTTATTTTGCCACTGCCGTAATTCTTTTCGGCGTTGGCTTTAAAATCTGGCAGTACGCGACTACACCGGCACCACTAAAAATCCCTACTATGCCAGCACCGGTGACAAGACCAGGTGTTGTATTGCGCATGGCTGAGGAAGTAGTCCTCTTTAAGAGCCTGTATAGAGGCAGCAAATGGACCTGGATATTTGGCTGGATGTTCCATTTTGCCCTGCTGCTGGTTACTTTACGCCATCTGCGTTATTTCCAGGAGCCTGTCTGGTGGTGGGTGAATGTGATTCAACCCTTCGGCAAATATGCAGGATATGCCATGGTCATTGGCTTACTTGGCTTACTTGCCCGTCGTATTTTTGTTGCACGAGTTAAATATATCTCTGCACCGTCTGATTATCTGATGTTAGTACTGATTCTCGCTATCGGCCTTACCGGCCTGGCAATGAAATTCATTACTCATACTGACATTATCGCCGTTAAAGAATTTATGCTGGGGCTTATGTATCTTGATATCCAGCCTATGCCGACCGATGTCCTGTTTATCGCCCATCTGTCGCTGGTAATTTCATTGATGCTGGTTTTCCCCTTTAGCAAACTGCTGCATGCACCGGGGCTTTTCTTCAGCCCATCGCGTAACCAGGTCGATAATCCACGTGAAAAGCGCCACGTTGCTGACTGGGCAGTAAAATTCGACGCAACGAGAAAGAGTTAAATTAAGGAAAGAGTTAAGTTCAGACTGTAACTAACTGATATTTTAATGAATCAAGGATAATCAAGTGGCAGATTTTGAAATTCCAGTATTAAAAGACTACGTCGAGGTTCCACTACCTCAGATCGGGGTAATGAAAAGCGACGGGCCATTCATTGCAAAGCCTGATCACCAGGAAGCACTGGGTTTTCCCGGTGAACTGGTTGACGACTGGGAAAATGTCGCCGTCAACAAGCTTGGTGATCTGGCCAATAGATATCGTGGTCTCAGGGTCTTTCTTGATTCCTGTGTGAAATGCGGCGCCTGTACTGATAAGTGTCACTACTATCTTGGTACGACTGACGCAAATAACATGCCTGTCGCCCGACAGGACCTGCTGCGCAGCGTCTACCGCTACTATCACACACCGGCCGGTAAAGTTCTGTCAAAGCTGGGCATGGAAAAACTGATCGGTGCACGCAAGCTGACCGAAGAGGTAATCAACGAATGGTATAACTACTTCCATCAGTGTTCACAGTGCCGTCGTTGTTCCGTGTTCTGCCCTTTCGGTATTGATACTGCTGAAGTATCAATGGCCGCCCGTGAAGTTCTTGATCATATCGGTATCGGTCAGAAATACTGTAATGAAATCATTGGCAAGGTCTATAAGATCGGCAACAACCTCGGCCTGCCAGAACCGGCACTGGCAGATACGCTGGAAGGCCTGGAAGAAGAAATAGAAGAAGATATAGGGGTAGCGGTTAAGATGCCGCTCAACCAGAAAGGTAAAGACATTCTGCTGGTTACCCCTTCTGCTGACTTTTTTGCCGAACCGCATGTCGATGGACTGATCGGTTACGCCAAAGTTTTCCACCAGGCAGGCCTGAGCTGGACTATCAGCTCCCACGCCTCTGAAGCGGGCAACTTTGGCATGTTTATCGGCAGCTATGAAAATATGCAGCGCGTTACCATGCGTATTCGTGAAGCAGCTCTTGAACTGGGTGTTAAGCGCATAGTATTCGGCGAGTGTGGCCATGCCTGGCGTGTTGCCTACAGCTTCCTTAACACCCTCGCAGGTCCATTTGATTTCCTGGATCCGAACTACCCGGTTCCACAGCACATACTTGAAGTTACACACGACCTGATCCAGCGCGGAAAATTAAATATTGACGCGTCTGAAAATGATCATATGACGCTGACGTTCCATGATTCATGCAATGTCGCACGTGCTACCCGCATGGGTCCAAAACCAGGTGGTCAATTTACCATCCCAAGGGAAGTCATCAAGGCCGTCTGTAACAACTACTATGACATGCCAGCCGGAACGACTGAAGATGCCACCTATTGCTGTGGTGGTGGTGGCGGTCTGCTGACCGATGACCTGATGGAGATTCGCGTCAAGGGTGCAATGCCAAGAATGCAGGCATTGAAGACGGTGGTTGAAGAAAACGGTGTAACACATATGGCCGCTATCTGCGCCATCTGTAAATCACAGTTCTCCAAGGTCATCCCCTACTACGGATTTACTATGGATCAGATCATTAGTGTGCACCAGCTAGTTGGTGACGCCCTGGTGTGGGACGATTTTGAGAAAGTTGATGCTGGCAAAGATGATGATGCCAGTGACAACAATGAGCAAGAATAACACCGATTTTAACTGAAGCAAGTTGAGACACGAGGATTAACAAAATGGCTACATCAAGCGAAGAGATGAAAAAAGACCACAACTTCCGTCGTTATGAAGATGGTGATTACATAGATGATGACATGCATGGATATATCTTCCAGGCTAGCTGGACGCACAAGTGTCCCACCTATATTCAGCGGACACCACCTTGCCAGGGCAGCTGCCCGGCCGGTGAAGATATTCGTGGCTGGCTTGATATTGTTCGTGGCATAGAAAAGCCAACTGGCGATATGAGCATGCAGGAATATGCCTTCCGTCGTGCCACTGACGCCAACCCTTTCCCTTCAATGATGGGTCGTGTATGCCCGGCGCCATGCGAAGAAGGTTGTAACCGCAATCACGTTGATGATTTTGTCGGCATTAATTCTGTTGAACAATATATTGGTGATACGGCTATCGAGAACGGTTTCAGCTACGAAGCCGGTGCAAGTACAGGTAAAAAAGTTGCAATCATTGGCGGCGGCCCTGCTGGCATGGCGGCTGCCTACCAGCTTCGTCGCATGGGTCATGATGCGACTGTCTTTGAAGAAAGAGCAGAACTTGGCGGCATGATGCGTTACGGCATCCCGGGGTACCGTATTCCTCGTGAAAAACTCGCAGCCGAGATCAACCGCATTGTTGATATGGGTGTTGAAGTTAAAACTAACACACGTGTCGGCAAAGACATCAGTGCTGATCAGCTGGAGAAAGATTTCGATGCCGTTCTCTGGGCACTGGGCTGCTGGACTGGACGTGGTCTGCCGGTCGATGGCTGGGAATCTGCATCAAACTGTGTTGACGGACTTACTTTCCTCGAAGCCTTCAACAACGGTCGCATGAAAGTTACTGGTGAGAAACTAATATGTATTGGTGGTGGTGATACCTCTATCGACGTTGTCTCTGTTGCCCGCCGAATTGGTTTTAACGCCGATGCGGGCCTGCCTGAAGATATTCTTAGCAATAACGAATCACAAGATCAGTCTCTGGCTGATAATGCTGTACCGTGTGATGCAACGCTGACCTCGCTGTTTACCAAAGACAAAATGATGGCCGCAGAACATGAAATCACTGATGCTACTGAAGAAGGCGTTACAATTTATGACGGTGTGATGCCATTGGAAGTGATTCTTGGTGATGATGGCAGGGCAACCGGCCTGAAAGTATGTGACTGTACTATGGACGGCATGACACCTGTACCCACTGAAGGCACTGAGCGCATACTTGATGCAGATATCATTGTTGCCGCTATTGGTCAGGGTGGTGACATGGAAGGTGTTGAAGATTTTGCCAATGAGCGCAACCTGATCAATGCCGACAAAAACTACCAGGTAGTCGATAAGCCCGGACATTTTGTTGCCGGTGATATTGTTCGCCCTCACCTGCTGACAACCGCTATCGGCCAGGCATCAGTCGCTGCAGACAGCATCAATTCATTCCTGATGGCTGAAAAACTGGCCCGTCGTCCAAAGGTTGACAAGCATCACTTCAGTCTTTCCGACAAGCTCATTGAAGTCGGTCTGGAACCAGATGCCTATGACAAAAAATCATCTACTGGTACATCAGAAGAAAACTACGCCGTACACAACTTCGATGACCGTTCAGAGCATGAAATCATTAACTATGACGCCCTGTTCCTGGGACATTTTGAGCAGGTAGACCGTAATCACCGTTCTGAAGACGTACCTAATTCAGACCAGGTGCTTGGTCACTTCCATGAAAGAATGGCAGGTCTGGCAGAAGAAACTGCTGTTGCTGAAGCGGAACGCTGCATGAGCTGTGGCATGTGTTTTGAATGTGACAACTGTGTCATCTTCTGCCCACAGGATGCCGTTTATCGTGTCAAGAAGGACCAGTCTACCATGGGTCGTTATGTGGCCACCGACTACAGTAAATGTATCGGCTGTCATATCTGTGCGGAAGTTTGCCCTACGGGTTACATTGACATGGGAATGGGTGAATAAACCGGGGATATACGATGCACCTTTTGCATATACTCAAAGCACTTTTCATGGCAGCACTGATGATGACTGCCATATCTTCCAGCGCTGATATTCCACGCCCAGACGTGGCAGAAGCCGAAGGTAAGTGTGTGGAACCTACTGAATTCATGCGTAAAAATCACATGGAGCTGATCCTGCACCAACGTGATAAGACGATGTATGAAGGTATTCGTACTTCAAAAGACAGTTTGAAGCAATGTATCACCTGTCATGCGGTAAAAGACGATCAGGGTGAGTATGTGCATGTCGATGACTCAAGGCATTTTTGTTCTACCTGTCATCAATATGCAGCTGTCAAAATTGATTGTTTTCAGTGTCACGCAGACACACCCAGATCTACTGATAAACACGAGTTACGGGTAAATGAATAGGTCAAACATGAAGAATAACGACGCAATGGTTGACAAGAAACGTAGAGCCATTCTTGGTGGAACGACTGCTGCCATCGCTGGCCTGGCGATAGCTCCGGGAGTTTTTCTTACTGAAACAGCACAGGCACGCCCCGCTGATGAACCGATCAGCAGCAAAACACGCTGGGGCATTCTCATCAACACCAACAACTGTAATGAGTGTAATGACTGTGTAACAGCCTGCCAGCAGGAAAACGGCTGGGGCAGCGGGTCAGAGGATGAAAAAAACTCTCGTCCCGATCAGAAATCACAGTGGATACGAACAGTTAAAGTCACCGATAAACAGACTGGCTATGCCAAAACCTTACCTCTGATGTGTCAGCACTGCGAACATCCGCCTTGCGTAGATGTCTGCCCTACTGGTGCATCATACAAGCGTGCAGATGGAATCGTTCTGGTTGACAAGCATATTTGTATCGGTTGCCGTTACTGCATGATGGCCTGCCCCTACAAAGCCAGGTCGTTCATTCATGAAACATTAACTGATCAGCGTAGTTATGCTCCACGTGGTATGGGTACCGTTGAAAGCTGCACCATGTGTGTTCATCGTGTAGATAATGGCGAAAACCCAGCCTGTGTGGATGCCTGCAGCAGTTCTATGACGTTTGGTGATTTGAATGATCCTGACAGTAATATATCCAGGGAGCTTGCACAACATGGCGGCGCGCAAATAAGGGTAGACCTCAGATTGAACCCAGGTGTTAGATACCAGGGCTTAAACATATAAAAGCAATAGGTTTGATCAAAAATGAAAAAAATATATTTTTCTGAAATCAAAGGCAACAGCCTGGGGTATCTCGCTGTTGTTGCCGGACTGGGTCTGATCGTCGCACTCGGTCTTGGCGCCTTCCTGTATATGGAACACAGCGGTCACTGGGTGACTGGTATGAGCAACCAGGTAGTCTGGGGCTTGCCGCATGTCTTTGCCGTTTTTCTGATTGTTGCGGCATCAGGGGCACTAAATGTGGCCTCAATATCTTCAGTATTTTCCAAATCGGCATATAAACCGCTGGCGCGCCTGTCCGGTTTACTCGCACTGGCATTACTAGCAGGCGGGCTGGCAGTACTGGTTCTCGACCTGGGCCGCCCTGACCGCCTCATCGTGGCCATGACTTATTACAACTTCAAGTCTATCTTTGCCTGGAACATCTATCTATACACCGGCTTCTTCGTCATTGTTATCATCTATCTGTGGATGATGATGGAACGAAAAATGAACGGCTATACAAAGGCAGCAGGTACGGCCGCCTTTGTCTGGCGCCTTGCATTGACGACTGGTACAGGTTCTATCTTTGGTTTCATCGTTGCACGCCAGCTGTTTGATTCAGCGATTTATGCGCCCTTGTTTATCATCATGTCATTTTCATTTGGCCTGGCAATCTTCATTTTGATGATAATGGCAATTTATTCCGGCACAGGCCGTCCACTGGGTAATGCCGTTCTGTTCCGCCTGAAGAATCTGCTTGGCGTCTTTATCGCTGCAGTTCTGCTGATGGTCACCATCTTCTTCCTGACTGATCTGTACGCAACAGAGCATCATGATGCAGTCGCTTTTATTCTGAACGGTGACAACATCTACACCAAGCTTTTCTGGTTAGTACAAATTATCTTTGGCAGTCTCGCTCCACTGGCTTTACTTTATAACCCGGTAACAGGAACATCTCGCGCGTGGATCGCAATTGCCTCGATACTGGTAATTCTCGGTGGCCTGGCGCAGCTTTACGTCATCCTCATAGGCGGTCAGGCTTTCCCAGTGATCCTGTTCCCGGGCATGGAAGTTAGCAGTGCCTTTGCTGACGGTGTAGTTGCCTCTTACAGCCCTAGCCTGCCTGAATTTCTGCTCGGTCTCAGTGGTGTCGCAATTGCGCTGATCATCGTTACACTGGCGCTGAAAATACTGCAGTTTGCACCAGACAGTCTTGCTGATGCCGATGTAGATCCGCATTATAAAGCAGCCAGCTAATACACACGCAGATTGAATTCCTGTAACCCCGGCACACCTCAGGCCGGGGTATAACAAAGTAATTAAAAGAGAACCGAAGCATCGGCTGATACATCGGTTCTCATATTACAGGGATAATTTATACTAGCACCCATCACCTGCCAGGCATCAACATATCCTCTTCAAGCTGGATCCATATCCATAGCAATATTTATTAGTTTAGGCTAATTGCCACTGACCGTTATAATGAGCACACGATGACCAGTTCACGAGTATTTATATCCGCTGCGCATAAATCGTCAGGTAAGACGACCATTAGTATCGGTCTGTGTGCCGCATTCAGAAACATCGGCAGAAAGGTCAGCCCATTCAAAAAAGGCCCTGATTATATCGACCCCATCTGGCTTTCACATGCAGCACAAAAGCCCTGCTACAATCTTGATTTCTACACTTCGGATCATGAAGAAATTCTTCAGACACTTGACCGTCACAGCAAACATTCAGATATATCGATCATTGAAGGAAACAAAGGGCTCTATGATGGACTCGACCTTGATGGCAGCAATAGCAATGCTGCACTGGCAGTTCTGAGTAATACACCTGTCATTCTGGTCATCGATTCAAGAGGCATGACTCGTGGCATAGCCCCACTCATTCTTGGTTACCAGGCATTTGATCCTGATATACATATCGCAGGGGTGATCCTGAACAATGTCGGCGGCTCCCGCCATCAGAGCAAACTGCAAAACGTCATTGAGCACTATACCGATGTAGAGGTCGTAGGTGCAGTTCACAACAACCCTAAATTACATCTTCCTGAACGGCATCTTGGTCTTAAGCCCGGCAATGAGTACAGTGAAGTAGAAAAGATCATTAATGACATTGGCCAAATAGTTGCCAGCCAGGTTGACCTGGACAAAATCACGCAAATAGCGGCATCTGCCGGCGACATTAACCATCAATACACAACTACCGCAAAGCCCGCTGAACAGGAAACACTTCGCATCGCCATCGCTCGTGATGCTGCTTTCAATTTTTACTATCAGAATGACCTCGATGCTTTTGCAGAGTATGGCTGTGAACTGGTTGAAATCGACACTCTGCATGATCAGAAGCTGCCTGACGATATTGATGGGCTTTTCATCGGCGGCGGTTTTCCTGAAACGCAAATGGAGCTACTGGCTGCTAACAGTCAGTTGCGTGCACAGATACATGACAAGATCGAAAACGGCCTTCCCGTTTATGCTGAGTGCGGCGGCCTGATGTATCTCAGTCGAAGTATTGAATGGCTGGACAAAAAGGCTGATATGGTAGGGATCATACCAGCCGAAACCGTGATGCATAAAAAACCCCAGGGTCGCGGCTATGTCAGAATGGAAAAAACAGCGGCATTCCCGTGGCAGCAAAAGACAGGCGAAAACGCTATCATCAAGGCGCATGAATTCCACTATTCTTCACTGAAAAACCTTGAAGATACTGGTGAATTCGCGCTTAAGGTATTGCGTGGTACAGGAATAGATGGAGAATATGATGGTATAGTGTATAAAAACCTGTTTGCCTGCTATACCCATCAGAGAAATACACGAAACTATCCGTGGGTAAAATATTTTATTAATTTTATTAAAAGCAAAAGACCCCGCTGATTATTCCAGCATAACGGATCACCTTTAACCAGAAACGAGTAGAAAAGAACCATGTTATTAGAAGTCACTGCTAACGCAGCACAGCAAGTTCGCTATCAGGCGAAACAAAATCGCATGGAAGGTATGCCATTGCGCATCGCAGCTAAACGCAACCCGGATGGCAGCCTTCATTACGGAATGGGATTTGATGACACCGGGCGTGATGACGACACTTCATTTGAGTCAGCTGGAATTGATGTCGTAATTTCACCAATGAGCCTTGACCTGCTTGCTAACACAGTACTGGATTATGTACAGATGGACGATGGGAAATATGAATTCATTTTTCTCAATCCTAATGACCCTAACTACAAACCACCTGATAGCCCTCAAGCAGAGGAAGACAGCGAAGCATAGTACTGGCATGCACGGACTGTTTTCATCTGTCCAGTTAATCCCGAGATAAATGAGCAGATAAATAGAGTCGATCTAGCAACGTGCAGAAGACCTACCAGAATGAACTAGAACAAGATAACAAGACGGCAACAACTTTATCCGTCTGTAACAGACTGCGCATGAAATTCGGTCATATTATGTGCAATCGCCTGATTATCTCTTTACTTGTTATTATTTCTGTCTTCGTGCTGCTAACAATCAGCAGTTTCCTCTTACGCTCAAATAACTCCGGGTTCTCTTCTTATATTCCGTTTGCCCTCTCTGTAACAGGCCTCACCTGGACCCTGTATTTACTCAGGCGAGCAACAAGGAACCTGGTAGTACCGCTGAGAGATCTTCGTGACTGGACCTACCGCATGCGCGAAGGCGACCTGACAGCACGTGTTACACGCCCAAACCATGGCCAGCTTCGCCACCTATTCGGCGATATAAACGAGCTTAGCGATACATTTTCCGAAATATCACGCAATATGGAGGAGAAAGTCCAGGAGCAAACGCGTTATATCGCCAAGAAAAATGTAACATTGCAAATCCTTTACGATGTTGCCTCCAGTGTAAATAATACACAGGATATACAGGACTTACTTGGTCGTTCACTAAATGCAGTAAAAGGAATATTTGATGCACGTGCAGCCAATATTCGTCTGCTTGATAGCGAAAATAATTTTCCTCTACTGACGACCAGTGGTTTTCGTGATCAGGATAGCGACTACGAGCTGCTTAAAACAGCGGAACTGGAATTATGTGAGTTGGCATTCGAAACACGAAATATCCAGGTCCTCGATAATTTGATCAATGTTCGTTACCTGACCGGCCCTACTTTTGCCGGTATTCGTTCACTGGGATTGATATCTGTCCCGCTCAGCTACCAGGACAAGGTACTGGGTGTATTTAATCTTTTTACAGATTCCAATACCAATAGAGTCGAGCAGGAATTGCGCGAACTGTTGATGAATGTTGGCCAGCACATTGGTATGGCCATTCAAAAGACTCGCCTGGATGAAGAATCCCGCCGCGTAGGCATCATTGACGAACGAAACAGGCTGGCACATGAACTTCATGATTCACTGGCGCAAAGCCTGGCCAGCCTGCGTTTCCAGGTTCGGGTTCTTGATGACACCTTGCAATCAGGCATCGATTCAGCCGTCTGGACAGAAATGGAAAGAATCGAAAACAGCCTCGATGAAGCGTATAACGAATTGCGCGATCTCATCGCCCATTGCCGAATTCGCAATGAGAGCCAGGACCTGAGCCAGAATATCAAGGCCCTGGTAAACCGCTATCGCAATGATACGGAAATACATTTTTTGTTGCAGATCGAATGGGGAAGACTAATACTGCCCTCAGACACTGAAATGCAGGTATTACGTATCATTCAGGAATCACTGCGCAATATCTACAAACACAGTGACGCCAATACTGTACGTGTTTTACTGAGTAAAACCGGTGAAACAGACTACCAGGTACTGATCGAAGATGATGGTATTGGTTTTTCCGAACAACCAACTGATGGGCGAGCCGGTGAACATATCGGGCTCAAGATCATGCAGGAACGTGCTCGCCGTTTTGGCGGTCAGCTGGAAGTAGAAAGTGAAGTGGGTGAAGGTACCCGGGTAACTCTGGGCTTTAGCTATATTGAGCCAAAATCTTCACATCCTCAGTATATGAAATGGAATATGTAAATGACTTCTCTCTCCATAAAACGTGATTCACAACCCGGTAAATACCACACATGCGCATCCTGCTGATAGACGATCACACCCTCTTCCGGGTTGGCCTGCAAGGCCTGCTTGAGAATAGAAATATTGAAGTTGTGGCATCCCTCGGTGATGGCAACGAGGGTATCCGTGTCGCAATGGAGATAAAGCCGGACATTATCCTGCTCGATATGCGTATGCCAGACCCGGACGGCCTCACCGTGCTGCGCCAACTACGTGAAAATGGCCTGGTAATGCCCATAGTAATACTGACTACCAGCACCGATGAAGATGACCTTGTTGAGTCGCTCAGAAACGGTGCTAGCGGGTATTTGCTGAAAGACATGGAACCTGATGCCCTGGTGCAGTCTCTTCGTGAGGTTCAATCAGGTAAAACGGTCGTTGCGCCGGAACTCGCCGGTTCATTAGCAAGAGTTGTTCAGGGCGGTGAGAAAGTGGTTGAAAAAGAGCCCGAGCATGACCTGTTCAGTGAATTGACTCCTCGTGAGACAGAAATACTGACATTTCTGGCTAATGGTCAAAGCAATAAATCGATTGCGCGTGACCTGGGAATTTCAGATGGCACAGTCAAACTGCATGTAAAGGCAATATTGCGTAAACTGGGCGTTCATTCTCGAGTTGAAGCCGCTGTAATTGCGGTGGAACAGGGGCTCAGGGAATCCAGCAGACAACGGAATTAAAAACAGAAGGAAAGGTTAAAACACAAATGGGAAAGGGGATAGAAATTCACTTTCTATTGATTTATGTCTTACTTTTGCCTTTAACCTTTCCTCTTTCCCCTTAAGAATTTTCCTTTCCTCCTGCTTTCAATCGTAGCGCCGTAAATCTTTACGGCGGCGTCCGGGCTGCTGGGTGACCAGACCCGTCACCATGTGCAGGCCGGCTATTTCTTCTTCATCATAAACAGGATTGAGTGGACGCAGGATGTAACGGTCGCCGTCTATGATCAATTGCCTGAAGATCAGTCCATCATCATTTTTCGCAACAACAAAACATTCGTGCTTGAGTACGCCTGCCGGGTCAATGACAATGACGCAGCCGTGTTTGAACTCTGGTTCCATGCTATCGCCATGTACCTGTAGCGCAAAAGGCTCCGCTTCGCTGCAACTACCTTCGTCTAACATACCATTCTCCTGAAAATTACTAACTATAACACTGCATTTTATCAGATTTATTAAATGTTGCAGTGCAATACATTATGAATTCAATGGAAACGTGATATGCTTCGGCGTCTTTCTAACCAGCTACTTCTGATTACCCAAAATGCCTGAAAAACTAAGAAAAGTCGCCCTCGATTACCACGAATTTCCGAAACCCGGAAAAATCGCAATTGAAGTGACCAAAGCGACCTCCTCACCTGAAGACCTGTCACTTGCTTATACTCCCGGCGTTGCTATTCCCGTCCTCGAGATTAAAAACAATCCGGAGAATGCCTATCGTTACACCAGTAAAGGAAACCTGGTTGCTGTCATTACAGATGGCACAGCGGTCCTTGGCCTCGGCAACACGGGCGCGCTGGCTGGTAAGCCGGTAATGGAAGGTAAGGCAGTCTTGTTCAAGCGTTTTGCCGACATTGATGTATTTGATATCGAAGTGGATGCAGAAGAACCTGATGACTTCATTGATACCGTCGCACGTATAGCGAGTGGCTTTGGCGGCATCAACCTGGAAGATATAGCTGCCCCGCATTGCTTCTATATTGAACAGGAATTAAACAAACGGCTGGATATTCCTGTCTTTCATGATGATCAGCACGGTACGGCTATCATTATTGCTGCCGGCATTCTGAATGCCCTGGAACTGCAGGAAAAGACATTAGCTGATGCAAAAATTGTCTGCCTGGGTGCCGGTGCTGCAGGTGTAGCGTCGATGAACCTGCTGATGGAAATGGGTGCGCAGCGTGAAAATATATTTATGGTTGACCGCCAGGGTGTAATGCATCAGGAACGCGAGAACCTGACAGAAACGAAGAAAGCATTCGTTATAAACACAGACAAGCGGACTCTCACCGACGCCTGCGAGGGTGCCGATGTCTTTATCGGCGTTTCCGGCCCGGATCTGTTAAGCAGTGACATGCTATTGTCAATGGCGCCGCGACCCGTTGTATTTGCCCTGTCCAACCCGATTCCTGAAATACTGCCTGAACTGGCGCACCTGACGCGCAGTGACCTGGTCATGGCAACGGGACGCAGCGATTACCCGAACCAGGTCAATAACGTACTGGGATTCCCTTACATCTTCCGCGGAGCGCTGGACGTTCGTGCATCCTGCATCAATACTGAAATGAATATTGCTGCTGCACGTGCCCTGGCTGAGCTCGGTAAACAGCCTGTACCACCTGAAATGGCGAAGATTTATGGCCACGATTCACTGGAATTTAGCCCTGATCACATCATTCCCAAACCTTTTGATCCAAGACTTAGAGACATAATACCTAAAGCAGTTTCACAGGCGGCTATTGATAGCGGTGTTGCCCGACTGGATCTTGTCGACTGGAAGGGGTAGGAAGTCCGAAGTTTCAAGTTTCAAGTTTTAAGATAAGCCAATAAAGTATCCCTATTAAAGCTAAAAGATGATTCAGTGTTCACGATACGGGTTTTCTTGGATCTTGGATCTTGGATCTTGGATCTTGGATCTTGGATCTTAAAACTTGGATCTTAAAACTTTCCCTCCGTTCTCCCCATTACTTTAGAGATAAAAATATAATATAGTCCCATTAATTAATAATTAGGAAATAAACCCCCAAAGGAGACTGGTAATGAACAAAATTGCAATCATCGGTGCCGGACGTGTTGGCGAATCTACAGCACAGTTTCTTGCCACTCGAGATCTATGCCGAGAAGTCGTACTGTCAGATATCCGTGAAGGAGCTGCTGAAGGTGCAGCCCTGGACATTCAGGAATCTGCATCACTTTTTGGCTTCGACACCCGGCTAAGCGGTAGTAGCAACAATGAAATTATTGAAGATGCCGACATCATCATCATCACGGCCGGCATCCCGCGTAAGCCCGGTATGACACGGGCTGATGTCATGGAAACCAATGTCCGCGTCCTCGATCAGATTATCGATGATGTCCTAGAATATGCACCAGAATCCATGCTGCTGCTGGTGAGCAATCCTGTTGACACCCTGACCCATCACGCGCTCAAGCGTACAGGCTGGGACAGAGGACGTATCATGGGACAGGCAGGTGTACTTGACTCTTCTCGCATGGCTGCTTTCGTGGCACTGGAGACAGGCCTGTCAGCTACAGATGTTAATGCTATGGTAATGGGCGGACACGGGGATGTTATGGTTCCAATGACCCGCTTCACAACAATATCAGGCATTGGTATTGAACATTTCCTGCCCCCTGAAAAGATTGAGGAAATTATTCAACGTACGCGCGTCGGTGGAGCTGAGATACTTAAGCTAAGGGGAAACAGCAGCGCCTATGATGCGCCGGCAGCAGCCGTGGCTGAAATGGTAGAAGCCATTGCATACGACCGTAAGTCTGTGCTGCCGACTGTCACCTTCCTGGAAGGTGAGTATGGCCAGAATGACATTACTATCGGTGTCCCAGCAGTACTCGGAAAAAATGGCATGGAGCGAGTGATTGAGCTGGAGTTGAATGAAGCCGAACTTGGATTTTTCAACACCTCAGTCGCTGCCATCAGGAAAGAACTGGTAACACTAAGTGAGATCACCAGCCAGGCATGAGCATTCAGACAACAGCCAGCCGGATTAACATCCCTGCTTTGAGAAAAATGAAGCAGGATAAGCAGCCAATCGTTGCATTGACTGCTTATGATTACAGTTTTGCTCACCTGCTCGACCAGTCCGGTGTTGATATTATCCTCGTTGGTGATTCCCTCGGCATGGTTATACAGGGCCACCAGACCACAATTCCAGTCAGCATTGAGGATATGCTATACCATACCTCTATCGTCAGCCGAGGCGTGGAAAGAGCGCTGGTGGTTATGGACATGCCCTTTATGAGCTACAGCAGTATTGAGCGAGCGCTGGATAATGCAGCAGACGCGTTACAAACGGCCGGTGCTCATATGGTTAAACTCGAAGGAGGGCTGGACCAGTTGCACATCGTTGAAGCCCTTGCCAGCCAGGAAATCCCAGTCTGTGCGCATATCGGATTGAAGCCTCAATCTGTCTATAAATCAGGGGCCTACACAGTACAGGGACGCGGTGCACAGGCTGCAGTGCAAATGATTGAAGAAGCAGCCGCGCTGGAGAAGGCAGGCGCTGATATTCTTTTACTTGAATGTGTACCCAAAGTACTTGCAGCAGAAATCACAGCGAACACTGAAATTCCTGTGATTGGCATCGGAGCAGGCAATGCCTGTGACGGACAGATCCTGGTTTTACATGACCTGCTTGGCATCACGCCCGGCAAACCGCCCAGTTTCACAAAAAACTTCATGCAGGACAGCCCCGATATCCAGGCCGCCATCAGAGCCTACGCCGAAGATGTACGCAGCCGTAAGTTTCCGGCCAGCGAGCATAGTTTTAGCTAGCTATCGCTTTCTGAATCAATCGCGCCGAGGACGGCGCTCCTACGCTTTTATTAAAATACCAGCGACATCATTACCATCATAACGATCAGGAACAGTATGGTCATTACGCCACCCGCTTTCATGAAATCTGGCACTCTATAACCACCAGGGCCCATGATCAGCGCATTCACCTGGTGTGTCGGGATGAGGAATGAATTTGATGTTGCAATGGCGACAGTGAGGGCAAACACTGCAGGATTAGCACCGACACCGAGGGCAATATTTACCGCCAGTGGTACCAATAATACAGTAGCCCCTACATTGGACATTACCAGGGTAAAAAACGTCGCCAGCACTGCAACAGCAGTTTGTATCACCCATATAGGTTGAGATCCCACTACGACCAGTGTCTGATCAGCTATCCACTTGGCTGTACCGCTGGTTTCAACAGCCAGTCCCAATGGGATCAGGCTGGCCAGCAGAAACACCGTTTTCCAGGATACTGCCTCATAGGCCTCATCAATTGACAACACACCGGATAAAATCATTCCTATCGCACCGGTTAGCAGCGCAATTGAAAGACGGAGGTCCGTGAAAAGAACAAGGAACAACGCTACAGCAAAGAAAAAACTGGCCCAGCCTAACTTGTGCGGACGAAGATTTTCATGAGGAAACTCCGTTGTAACAATGACAAAATTACGGTCTGACTCAAGTCGTACCAGGTTATCCCACTGCGTGTGAACGACCAGTGTATCACCTGCCTGCAGGGGCATATCTCTAATCCCCTCACCTTCTCGCATGGTCTCTCCATTACGATGCAGGGCGACCATCGCTATGCCATAAACCTTGCGCAGCCAGACGTCACGTGCACTCTTACCAATCAGGTGTGAGCCAGGCGGGATGACGATTTCTGCGATACCGGCCTTTGTTGTCGCCAGAGACTCAGTAAACACTACCATTTCATCATGAACAGTCAGATTGTTCTCTTCAACGAAATTCTTGAAGTTCCCCGGTGAGGCAAGGATGCACAATGCCATTTTGCCTTCCAGTGCAAGATCTCTTGCCAGTGAGCCCGGGCCTACGCGAGTTTCACCATCTGGGCGCTGGGTTGCGATAACACGAATCTTGTACTTTATTTCAATTTCATCGAGCATCATACCTGTCAACGGCGAATCTTCAGGAGAACACACCTCGGTCATAGCATAATCAATGCCGTAAACGTCCTGGAAATATCCCATAGTCGTTGCAGCTACTGCACCACTCTCTGATGGCATCTTCGGCAACACGTACTTGCCTGCGACAACAAAATAGAGGATACCCGTTGCTACCAGTGCAATTCCGACAGGCGTGACAGAGAATAACGACCATAATTCCATCTGCTGGTCATCAGGCAGGGCATGGTTAGAGGTGAGAAGAAGATCATTGAGCAAAATTAGCGGTGATGAACCAACCATGGTGACAGTACCACCGAGGATGGCACAAAACCCCATCGGCATCAGCAAGCGTGACATTGGCAGGCCTGAGCGGGCCGAGATACGGCTGACAACCGGGATAAAAAGTGCAGCAGCGCCAACATTCTGCATAAATGAAGATATGATGGCTACTGTACTGGAAATAATAGGAATAATACGTTTTTCTGTTTTTCCACCAACTTTCAGAATAAAGGCGGCAACAGAGTTCATCATGCCTGTTCTATCAAGACCGGCACCAATGATCATAACGGCGATTATCGACATCACGGCATTACTGGAGAAACCACGGAAAAGATATTGAGTGTCTATAAGTCCCTTCTCCAATCCCATCCAGGGGGCCAGAAGAGAGGTCAGGCCAAGTATAACCATAATGGAAATTGCAGCGACATCAACACCAACAATTTCAAATGCGAACAGGTAAATAGTGAGGAGAAGAAGTGCTGTAACCCAGGCAATCTCGATAGATGGAACGACGCTGGCCAACCAGAAGGCAAACAGGATGAAAATTAAACCTGCGACGAGGTTCTTCATGTTCTTTTTGAGTATGTCGCCCACGGTCTTTCCTCAAGTTATATTAATATAACCTGATATTGTAATATATCAGCACTTTTTGTGCGAGTTTGAATACCGGTTAATAGCGCGTGAAAAAGAAAATACCCGGGGAATTTTAGCGCTTATTGAGAGGATGCCTGGGCTTCATTGAATTGCAAACGCAGCGCCTCTACATTCTTCCTGTTAACGCCTAAATCGGACTTTCCAACTCGCGATCCAGACCTTACATGAATAATGTTCTGCTCAGCTTCCATCCTGAACTCCATATCATCGACATAGCGAAACAACCGGGTTGTATAGGTTGCCCACAGGTATCGGTTGTCCGCTTTCTTTACGACACCACCCGATTTCTCAATAGCGACTTTGAGATCTTCCCATGCCTGATCACTGGATGACTTGAATGAGAGAGGTGTTATACCTTTTGCATCTCCCTGCTCCTCGCTGGATACACAATTCGGCGTAGCGGGACAGAGACGAAGTTTACCGTCGACCAGTTTTGTGTCCGGGGCCTTGGAAGCCAGTGATAGAAACACCATACGCCCGATAAGCAGGGCGATGACAAGCAGAATTACTAAGAGAATAATTTTATACAAAAATCAGTATCGGCCGTGCTGCTTATAAATGTAGTTGTTCATTTCTGCGTGTGATTTATTCATGTCACATAGAATTGCGTGTACTGTCCGGGTAATGGCACGCATCACTTTGTACATCAGGTCCGGATCTTCTTCTATAAAGGTTTCAAACTCTTCACGAGTCAGGCAAATAGCAATGCAATTACCCACTGCTCGAAGGCTGGCGCTGTGAGGTAGGCCGTCTAGAAATCCGAGTTCACCAGCCATTTCACCTTCACGCAGTAAATGCAATGTGACAAAATCGCCGCCGGTAGATTTGATTAGAACTTCCAGGTGACCACTGATAATTACATACAGGCTGTCATCTTTCTGCCCTTCTTCTATTAAAAATTGATCGCCTTTAAGGCCCATGACAGTCACTTTCTCTGCAAGTGCCTGGCACTGGCTGTCAGACAACTCGGTACCCAGTGGTGAAGTACGAATCATTTCTGCGTTAGCAATCTGGTTATCATTATTATCTGTCATATTCCCTCGCTCCAAATGGCATTAATTCTTTGATTTAGCGTCTCACAAATAACCAGTATCCTCAATATAGCGAGGGGTTATTTATTATATAGCAGCAAATATATTTTCTATGCCGAGTACTGCTCATCAGTAATCAGGCATCATGATAGATTTCGCTACCCTGTTTTTTGAATTCAACCGCCATCTCCTCCATGCCGCTATCAACCGCCTTTTCGACATCATCCATGCCCTGCTTTGCTGCATACTCACGAACTTCCTGGCTGATTTTCATAGAACAGAATTTTGGTCCGCACATGGAGCAGAAATGTGCCACTTTGTGCGCCTGCTTCGGCATTGTCTCATCGTGGTATTTACGCGCACGGTCCGGATCAAGACCAAGGTTAAACTGATCTTCCCAGCGGAACTCAAAACGCGCCTTGGACATCGCGTCATCACGGATCTGCGCTCCCGGATGCCCTTTGGCCAGGTCTGCTGCATGGGCGGCAATCTTGTAGGTGATGATGCCTTCTTTAACATCGTCCTTGTTAGGCAGTCCAAGATGCTCTTTTGGCGTGACATAGCACAGCATTGCCGTGCCATACCAGCCGATCATCGCGGCGCCGATACCAGATGTAATGTGGTCATAACCCGGCGCAATGTCGGTCACCAG
>JGI861J16260_1000008_pt1 | contig 22753 bp, 19 predicted proteins | sample TiedelARG06_123m_FD_16260 | JGI IMG/M metagenome (IMG submission 16260)
GAAGTCATCGCCGTGGCGCACGCGAAGCAACAGGATGTGGGTGCACTTGAAGTGCTGCAGGGGTATGAGGATATTCGTGCAAAAGATACCAGGCGGGTTACCGGGTTTACACATGCGATGATCAGGCTTTTTACCAGCCCGATACCGCCAGTGATCGCTGGCAGAAATCTTGGTTTGCTGTTAACGGATTTGCTCCCCGAACTGAAACACGCCCTGCTTAAGCGAACGATGGGTCTGACTGGGCGTCAATCAAGACTGGCACGAGGCCTGACGCTGAAACCCACAGGGCAGACCGATGCAGGATAAGAAGTCATGATTAATCAACATACTGAAATCTCTATTGTCGGTGCAGGTATGGTTGGTTCTGCGGCTGCATTGTCGCTTGCCAGGGCCGGTTTCAATATTACCCTGATAGAAGCCAACGAGGCGCCACAGTGGTCTGATGAAAACTATGGTTTGCGCGTTAGTGCGATAAGTGCTTCATCAGAACGCCTGTTAGCGGAAATTGGTGCCTGGAAGGTGATTCTGCAACGAAGAGCTTCACCCTATGAAGCAATGCATGTTTGGGATGCCAGTGGTTCAGGTTGCCTGGACTTTTATGCGGCTGATAGCGGCCAGGCCAGCCTGGGCTATATTGTTGAAAACAATCTGATCAACGCTACATTGATCGAGCTGATCAATGCTATGCCAAATATCAGGCTGATTAATGGCGCCAGGCTATCAGGCATGACATGGAAGGACGACGCTGTCCAGATCGAGCTGGATAACGGAACTGAGATTACCAGCTCATTAGTGCTAGCTGCTGATGGTGGTAATTCACAGGTACGGCGCTATTGTGGAATTGGCAGCAGTCTGCACGATTACCAGCAAACGGGGATCGTTGCCCGGGTCAGGACTTCTTTACCACACGAAAACACCGCGTGGCAGCGGTTTCTACCCACCGGGCCGTTGGCCTTTCTGCCGCTTGCTGATGGTAGTTGCTCAATAGTCTGGTCTGCTGATACTGAATTTGCAGCAGATTTGCTTGCTCTGGATGATGAAATGTTTTCACATCAGCTTGCTGATGCTTTCCAGCATCGGCTGGGTGACGTCGAGATGCTTAGCCCGCGTGCGGGCTTCCCTTTAATGCTGGCAAATGCCGAGAGTTATAGTACTGATCGTGTTGTATTACTGGGTGATGCCGCACACAGAGTTCACCCCCTGGCAGGGCAGGGAGTGAATCTGGGCTTTCAGGATGTGATAGATTTTACCTCTATACTGCTTGAGGCTAAGCAGAATGATCGGACTATTGCTGATCCTTTGTATCTACGCAAGTACGCACGAAGCCGTCGTGCTGACGCCAGTATAATGCTGGCAGGTATGGACACAATTCAACGTATTTTTGTCAGTCATAACATTGGCGTACGCAAGTCACGCAACCTGGCGATGGGAATGGTTAATCACATACCAGGTCTTAAACAGTTCTTTGTCAATCGTGCATTAGGCAACTGATGTCTTAGATAATGAACTTATTTTATTGAAAATGCTCAAAAATACTTGTCGGAATTGTGATCTCGGCTAGAATAGTAATTAATTATGTAGTATCTATAGAAATATAACGGGGTGCATGTCAGGTTTTCATGCCAGGTTGCCGCATCAAGAAATAACAATAATTTATAAAAAAAGAAAAAAATAAGTATCACATCACTGTTTCGATTGCAGTGAAATAGTTTCTGGAGGAGAAGTCTGAATGAGTAAATTTATCAATAGAAAAAGAATTATAACTAAAGGAATACTTGGTCTGGGTATTGTGCTCGGCATGTTATCCCAGCCTGCAATAGCGGCAACACTTGATTTTGCTATTCAGCCTATACTCAGTGAGGAAGAAACCAGGAAGTCTTTTATGCCACTGGCAGATTTTATCGCCAAGGTAACCGGCGACGAGGTAAAGATCCACACTGCTCGAGATTTTCCTGAATACTGGGTGAATCAGAAAAAGAACAATCCATATGAAGTCATGATGGATAACGCTTTTTTTACCGATTATCGAAATGAGAAAGAAAACTGGGTCTCTATTGCTAAAATACCCGGACTGGTTAGTTACACTCTGATAGTCACAGCAGATAATGCCGTTTTTGATACGAGTGAACTGGTCGGTAAGCCAATTGCATCATTGATGCCACCGGCTCCCTCGGGTATTTTTCTTGGACAGATGTTCAGGAACCCTCTGCGCCAGCCTTTTATTACACCTACCAACTCAGCTGAAGAGTCATTACAAAAATTACTCGATGGCGAAGTCATCGGTGCGATTATACCCACCCCGCTAGTCAACCTGGCGCTGCAAGAGGGAAAAGACCTCGTTGTCGTCAAGACCAGCGTGCAAATCCCTCATGTCGCAATCTCTGTGTCACCAAAGGTTCCCGAGGCAACTCGCGATAAGCTGAGAACCGCATTGCTGGAAGCAGACAAGAATGATGAAGGTAAGGCAATGTTAAAAAAACTGGGTTTCTCAAACTTTGAACCGGCAGACCCAAGTGGCTATGCAGGCTTGATGCAATACCTGATTGATTTTTCATTCGCAAACGAATAACTGTCAGGCGACATCCTCGATCAAGCTGCGCTGAATACGCAGCAATAAAAGCAAATATCTGCCGCAATGGACCTATTGCAAATTTCCGCTGCTCTGATAAGCCTGACCGCGCTTTTCAGTTTTCTTAATCATGTCTACCTGAAATTACCGTCAACCATTGGTGTGATGGTGATTTCCATTGCCTTGTCCCTGATGCTATTGCTGTTAGGTAGTATGGGGTTTCCTCTTCTACTGCAACAGGAGAAAAGTCTCCTCGAAGGCATCGACTTCAGTACTACACTGCTACATGGCATGTTGAGCTTTCTTTTATTTGCCGGCGCTTTACATGTTGACCTGAACCGCCTGTCGGAAATGAAGTGGGTTGTTGCTTCACTGGCGACGATTGGTGTCCTTCTTTCTACAGCGCTTGTAGCCTTAATGCTCTGGTCAGTTTCTCTGTTGCTGAATTTGCCGCTGACATTTATTCATTGCCTGTTATTTGGTGCGTTGATCTCCCCTACTGATCCAGTGGCTGTCATGAGTACATTGAAAACGCTTGGTGTGCCTGCCTCGCTGGAAACAAAAATTGCCGGTGAGTCTTTATTTAATGACGGTGTCGGAGTCGTGTTATTCCTTGTGATTTTCAATATAGCCTATTCCAGCGAACCAATGCAGGCACTTGAGGTGGCAGAGCTGTTCATCACGGAGACGCTTGGTGGCGCATTATTTGGTTTTCTGATTGGTTATATTGCTTACAGAATGCTCAGGCGGGTGGACAATTACCAGGTGGAGATCATTATTTCGCTGGCCCTGGTCATGGGTGGCTATGCATTTGCAGATGCCTGGCACTTATCTGCACCCATTGCCATTGTTGTGGCCGGACTGTTGATTGGCAATCATGGGCGTCAATTTGCTATGTCAGAACAAACTCGTGAACATCTTGATACCTTCTGGGAGTTAGTAGATGAAATTCTCAATGCGGTGTTATTCGTCTTATTAGGCCTCGAAATTCTGATGATAATTCCTCTCTCAACAAACACTTTCCTTCTTTCCCTGCTGGCAATCCCAATTGTTCTGCTGGCACGCTTCGTCAGTGTATCTATACCCGTATCTGTCCTTAAAGTGCGCTTTCAGTTTTCGCCCGGGGTAATAAAAATTCTTACCTGGGGTGGTCTGAGAGGGGGGATTTCGGTGGCACTGGTATTGTCTTTGCCTGCCGATGAGGTGCGCCAATATCTGCTGCCTATGACGTATTCAGTGGTGGTATTTGCCATGCTGGTACAGGCACTGACACTTGGCCACGTGGTAAAAAGGCAGATACCTACAGTATCTTAAGGGCATATTTTGCTATCGGGCGTGGAAAAGCCCGCTGTATTTTCGTATAGTTACATACCCGACTAAGGTTTATTGAGGGAGAGACCGGTAAAGTGATCAATCTATTGCCGGCGCCGAAGGCGCAACCCGCCCGGAATCGCTCAGGCAAAAGGACCATGATAAACCGTCGGATCTGGAGAGTGGTCTTCGCTGGTAGAGTTGAAGGCACACCGAAGGGGGTAAATCTCTCAGGTGAATGGACAGATGGGCGAATGGCATATAAAGCCAGCGAACCCGTGTGACTCCAGGAGCTATCATGACATCTAGTAAAACACCGCTTTATCAGCAGCACATTGAAGCCGGCGCAAAAATCGTAGATTTTTCAGGCTGGCAAATGCCTATCCATTATGGATCACAGCTTGAAGAGCACCATGTGGTGCGCCAGTCCGCCGGCGTATTTGATGTCTCGCATATGAATGTCATTGACCTGCATGGCACTGACAGCAAAGCTTTTCTGCAACAGCTGCTGGCCAATGATGTCGCAAGACTAACCGTCCCAGGAAAGGCACTGTACAGCTGTATGCTCAACGACAGTGGTGGCATCATTGATGATTTAATTGTTTATTTCATGAATGATGACTGGTATCGAGTGATACTGAATGCCGCCACCCATGACAATGATATGGCATGGATCACCCGGCAGTTGCAGAACTTCTCTAATATTACTCTGATTGAACGACCGGAACTGGCAATGCTGGCCATTCAGGGTCCAAAAGCAATCGATGCTTTTACATCACTGCTGCCCACCGCTGCCGCTGCCAGTGTTTCTGCACTTGCAGTGTTTCAGGCCTGTGAAGTGGACGACATGTTCGTTGGCCGAACTGGCTATACTGGCGAAGATGGTGTCGAAGTGATCCTTGCTGCCGAGGCTGCTGTTGATCTGTGGCAAAAANTGATGGCNGTCGGGGTTAAACCTATTGGCCTGGGAGCGCGTGATACATTGCGGCTTGAAGCTGGTATGGCTCTATATGGTCTCGATATGGACGAATCAACCTCGCCGTTGGTTTCCGGGCTTGGCTGGACGGTCGCATGGCAGCCGGATACACGGGAATTCATCGGGCGCAATGCGCTAGAAACGGAAAAGCAGAATGGCATTGAATATCGAATGGTGGGTTTACTGCTGACAGGAAAAGGTGTCCTGCGTTCACATCAGCAGGTGCAGTTTGCAGAGGGGGGGAAAGGTGAAATTACCAGTGGCAGCTTTTCACCTACACTGGCAAGATCAATCGCACTTGCAAGAGTGCCGGCAACAGTCGCTGCAGGTGATGTCTGTGAAGTTGATATTCGCGGGCGCCAGGTCCCGGCAGTAGTAGTAAAATATCCCTTTGTCCGTAATGGCAAGGCAATTATTGAAACCGAACAAGCGTAGAGTTAAAGGAGAACAGGAATGAGTAATGTCCCACAGGAATTAAAATACACCCGTTCACATGAATGGGTTTTGGCTGGCGATGACGGGCAGGTTACGGTGGGTATAACCGACCATGCGCAGGAACTCCTCGGCGATATGGTATTTATTGAATTACCAGAAATAGACAGTGAGCTGGATGTCGGTGATGAATGCTCGGTCGTTGAGTCTGTAAAAGCGGCTTCAGATGTTTACGCCCCGGTTGCCGGTACTGTTGTAGCAGTCAATGAAAAACTGGCCGACGCACCTGAACTGATTAATGAAGATCCTTATGGCGACGGCTGGATGTTCCGTCTGCAAATATCGGATCCCAGCCAGCTTGATAGCCTGATGGATGCCTCAGCCTATGAAGTGATTGAATCTGAAGATTAAAGACTCAGGATAAGGGACACAAAACCCGTCCAGCGGCCAGATAACTTGAACTGATAATACTGCTATGCCATTCATTCCCCATACTGAAGAAGAAACCCGTAAAATGCTTGATGCCATTGGTGTTAAGCAGATTGACGAACTTTTTGATGAGATTCCCCCTGAGCTGATCAATGAAAAGCTCGAATATGTACCGCCCGCGATGGATGAGGCAGGCGTACGCCGCCTGTGCAAAAAAAGCGCCGGGTCTGATGGCAATTATGTGAATTTTATTGGTGCAGGTGCTTATGAGCATCATATACCTGCGGCTGTCTGGCAAATTGCGACACGAGGTGAATTTTATTCTGCCTATACGCCTTACCAGGCAGAGGCCAGTCAGGGAACACTGCAATTATTATACGAATACCAGAGCATGATGGCTTCATTGACGGCAATGGAAGTTTCCAATGCCAGCCTTTATGAAGGGGCCAGTGCACTTGCCGAAGCAGTCCTCATGGCTGTTCGTGCCCAGCGCAAGAAGCAGCGCATCCTGATGCCTGAAACTGTTCATCCGGCTTACCGTCAGACAACCGAGACTATTGTCAAAAACCAGGGCATAACACTAAGTGAAATTAGCTATGGTGCAGAGACAGGCACTATAGACCTGGCCCAGGTAGACCAGGAGTTAACGGATGACGTTGCTGCCCTGGTGATACCTCAGCCAAACTATTTTGGTGCGCTGGAAGAAGTTGATCAGCTGGTAGATATGGCGCATGAGCGTGGGTGCCTGGTTGTTGCGGTGGTCAATCCAATGTCACTGGCGATACTGAAACCACCAGGAGAATGGGGTGCAAAAGGGGCTGATATTGTCGTCGGTGAAGGGCAGCCACTGGGCATTCCATTGTCATCAGGCGGTCCATATTTCGGCTTTATGTGTTGTACCCAGAAAATTGTTAGACAGATGCCCGGGCGTTTAATCGGGCGTACTGTGGATGCTGAAGGGAAAGAAGGGTTTACACTCACTTTACAGGCTCGAGAGCAGCACATTCGTCGCTCCAAAGCGACTTCGAACATCTGTACCAATCAGGGGCTGATGGTTACTGCAGCAACGTTATACATGTCCTTGATGGGACCTGCGGGTATGCAGCAGGCAGCCAGGGCTTCACATGCTAACACCCGGATGCTGGTAGAAAAACTAACGGCAATAGATGGCGTAGATGCTGTCTTCAACAGTTCCTATTTCAACGAGTGTGTTCTACGTATAAATTTTCCAGTGGATGAACTGATGCAATCTATTACGGCACAGGGAATTATAGCGGGTATGCCACTCGGTGCAGATTTTGAAAATCTGCACGGTTGCCTGCTGGTTTGCGCGACTGAGCTACGCACGGAACAGGAAATCGATGACTATGCCCTGCAGCTGGAAAGAATTGTCAGCTAACGCTGACTGGCTCCTCAATAAACACAGAAGATGTAATTAAACAATCTTTACAAGTTGTAGCAAGTGTACAACGAATGTTCAGAGCAACTAAACGATAGAAATAGCAATCATGACAGAACTGATATTTGAACAATCTACTGCTGGCCGTATAAATAATGCTCAGTATCTACGAGATGCAGGATCAATAGATGACATCCCTGAAGTCTTGTTACGCAAAAAAAGTCCGGCTCTTCCTGAGGTATCTGAGATGCAGGCTGTCAGGCATTTCACGCGTCTCAGTCAGTTGAATTTTTCCATTGATACCCATTTTTATCCACTGGGTTCCTGCACCATGAAACATAACCCGCGGATCTGTAACGAGGCAGCGATGTATGACGGCTTTAGCGGCCGGCATCCTTCAGCACCCGTCTCAACAGGCCAGGGTGTATTAGGCTGTTTATTCGATTTGCAGGAGATTCTTAAAGATATCTCAGGCATGAGCGAAGTCAGCCTGGCGCCAATGGCCGGTGCCCAGGGGGAATTTACCGGTATTGCCATGATCAGGGCCTATCATGATGCCAGGGCAGATGATGCAAGGCAGGAGGTTCTGGTGCCGGATGCAGCACACGGCACCAATCCAGCGACAGCTGTCATGTGCGGCTATAAAGTAAAAGAGATTCCTACACTGGATAATGGCGATGTTGATATTGATGCGCTACGCGCTGCAGTAGGGCCGCAGACGGCAGGCCTGATGCTGACAAACCCTTCGACTCTTGGTGTGTTCGAGAGGCAGATCACCGAAATTGCCAAGCTGGTGCATGACGCGGGCGGTCTGTTGTATTACGACGGTGCCAATATGAATGCAATTCTAGGCAAAGTAAAACCCGGTGAAATGGGGTTTGATGTCATTCACCTGAATCTGCATAAAACCTTTTCAACCCCGCATGGTGGTGGAGGTCCCGGCGCAGGACCGGTTGGCGTTAGCCAGCGGCTTGTTCCTTTTCTCCCTGTTCCGAGGGTTGTCGAATCATCGGGTGAATATACTCTTCTCGATAAGAACGATTGTCCACAGAGCATTGGACGGCTGTCATGCTTTATGGGAAATACCGGTATTTTGTTGCGCGCCTGGATTTATGCTCGACTGCTGGGACGGGATGGTATGAAACGTGTTGCCGATTACGCTACGCTGAATGCGAACTACATGAAAGTCAAGCTGGAAGAGGCAGGCTTTGAGATGGCCTACGAAACTCGTCGTGCAACGCATGAATTTATCCTGACGCTGAAAAAAGAGAAGGCTGAAACTGGCGTTACGGCGATGGATTTTGCCAAGCGACTACTGGATAAAGGGTACCACGCACCCACGACCTATTTCCCGCTGCTGGTGCCGGAGTGTTTCCTGATTGAGCCGACTGAAAGTGAAAGCCTGGAAGAACTGGATGGCTTCATCGCTGCGATGCAAGAGATCCGCAAGGAGGCAGTAGAGGAGGTCGACCTGGTTAAATCCGCACCCCATAGTCTTCCTGTGCGGAGACTTGATGACGTGCGTGCCGCACGGCAACTGGATGTAGTCTGGCAAAAAGAATAAAGTTGACATTTTATTTGGCTAAACGGGGACACGAGTAACACACGATCTGTTTTTTTCACAACTCCACGTGCTGATACAATCAGTTTTATAGCCTTTTGCCAATCGCCTCATTCTCTTTGAAATATCACAAGTAACTAACCTAACAAATGATGGAATAATAAAATGACAGCATTAATCTGCGGGTCCATGGCATTTGACACGATAATGGTGTTTGAGGACCGGTTTAAGAATCACATACTGCCGGATCAAGTGCATATCCTTAATGTCTCATTTCTGGTTCCCAGTATGCGTCGTGAGTTTGGCGGTTGCTCCGGTAATATCGCCTACAACCTGAAATTACTTGGCGGTGACGGTAGGCCAATGGCTACAGTAGGGCAGGACTTTTCTCCCTATGCCCGGTGGATGGACAAATCAGGGGTTAGCCGACAGTCTTTAATGGAGCTTACAGATGATTATACGGCCCAGGCTTATATAACGACTGATCAGGATGATAACCAGATTACCGCGTTCCACCCCGGAGCAATGAACCAGTCTCATCTTAACAAGGTAACTGATGAACCGGGTGTTACCATTGGCATTGTCTCACCAGATGGTCGTCAGGGCATGATAGAGCATGCAAATCAGTTTGCTGAAGCCAATATCCCGTTTATTTTTGATCCTGGCCAGGGAATGCCCATGTTTGATGGTGATGACCTGAATCATTTCCTTCAGCAGGCAACCTGGTTAACGCTGAACGACTATGAATTCCAGCTTTTCTCAGATCGAACTGGAAAAAGTGCCGCAGAAATAGCCAATGAAGTTGAAGCTTTAGTGGTAACGCGCGGTGCAGAGGGTTCTGTGATCCATACAAATAATCAGCAAATTAGCATTCCAGTCGCAGCAATTCATGGCCTGAAAGANCCTACAGGCTGTGGAGATGCCTATCGATCAGGTTTGTTATATGGATTGATGAATAATATGGACTGGGAGACTACGGGGCGTCTGGCTGCAATCATGGGTGCATGCAAAATTGAAGTGAACGGTACGCAAAACCACGCGCCTACACGAGATGAGATTAGTGAACGCTTTAAGCAAAATTTCGATTTCAGACCATGGTAATGGTTTACTAGCGGCAACAAAATGAATGTATTGATATACAGAGCATGTATTGATTCACCGCTGTGAGTAAAGGTCTATCTTTCCCTCTAATACTATTATATAATAATACGCTTATATTTGGGCTCCTGTTTTTTGGTAATTATTCTGGAGCACCAGGACTGTATTTATTCTGATTTAATTTTCAAGCGGAGTGTCTGAGATGGCAGATGAAGAAAAGAAGGTAAAAGCTGGAAACGCTACAGGTAAGAGCGTTAAGAAGAAGACGGTAAAGAAAGCAGCGAAGAAATCCGTTAAAAAGAAATCAGTCAAAAAAGCGACAAACAAGACTGTCAAGAAAACAACTGCAGCAGCGAGTGCAGCAAACGGCAACGGTCAGAAAGAAAAGGCAAAGATTCGCCTGAAAGATGATAGTGCACAGAAGGTGACTACATCTGCAGCAGTAAAATCGCCGGTAAAACAAAAGAAAGACCGTCTTGGTTTACTTTCGACTTTATCCATTGTATTGCTGATCATCATCGGCGTCTGGACAGTTGTTTCCTACATGACAGAGGAAGAAGTGGTCTCTGAAGTGACGACTGAAGCACCTGCAGTGGAAGCTGCTGTAGTAGAAGCTATTGTAGTTGAACAAGCCGCTGTAGCTGAGGCAGTTGAGAGTACTGAGGCTGCAGTGCAGGTTGAAGAAAACCCGGGTTTATTCGATATCCTGTTTGGAGCAAAGGAACAGCCAGCTGAAGAAGCCGTTGCAACTGAGGCGCCTGTAGCTGAAGTACCTGCAGCTGTTGAAAGTACTGAAGCAGTAGAGCAGGCTGAGGAAACTCCTGGTGTGTTCGATATCCTGTTTGGAGCAAAGGAACAGCCAGCTGAAGAAGCCGTTGCAACCGAAGCGCCCGCAACCGTGCCTGTTGCTGAGACAGCTGTTACTGAAGCTGTTGTTGCAGAAGAAGCTGCTGAAAGCGCTGAAGTTGCCGCGCAGAAGGAAGAAGCCAGGGGTTTCTTTGACGGCCTCTTTGGTGGTAAGAAAGAAGCATCTGAAGAAGCTGTAGCCGAAGAAGCCACTGTCTCTAAGCCAGTTGCTCCGTCATCAATGCCTCAGGCATCATACGGACAGCCTGCGCCGTGGGGACCTCCTCCGGGATACGGTCAGCGTGCACCAGCACCTCAGAGATATGCCCAGCCTGCGCCATGGGGACCTCCTCAGGACTTTGGCCCACCTCCCGGTTTTTATGACATGCCTCCACGTATGCCTATGTATGACCAGGGACCTCGCTGGTAAGTCTATCCAGGAAATCCGTATTTCTATCAGTCATAAACTGATAGAGTTGAAAGGCCGCGATTATCGCGGCCTTTTTTGTTTTGTCACAGTTATCCCCGATAGAATACCGTGGACCAGAAAGTGTGCCTTTGTACAGGTGGCTTATTGTCAAGATGGTTATATTGGATATTGATCTATCCAGACTTATTAAAGCCGGCATACTGTGAAAAAGAGTACCTCTGCTGTGATTTAATTACGCCGTAATGCGTCGAGGCGATTTTTATTGTTTTGTGAATCCGTCGGGTTACATAAATAAAATTTGTACATGGAAATCCGCTTACTTTCACTTTTTGCTTGAACAACAGAAACTAGAATGTCTGAGAATAGGACTGCACTGATAGGTGAATATAAGCAACTGGTAAAGTTGTCAGTACCCATTACTATCGGGCAGGTTGCACTGATTGCTACTGGCTTTGTCGATACCATTATGGCCGGTCATATTAGCCCTCTCGCACTAGGTGCAATTGCTGTCGGTGCAAACCTGTGGATTCCCGTCTACCTGTTCAGTGTCGGTCTGATGATGGCTGTTTCCAGCATGGTATCCCATTATTTCGGGGCAGCGCAGTATTCGTCCATACGTGATCTGATCAAGCAGTCATTGCTGGTGTCAGGTGTATTAGGGGTGCTGGGCTTTTTCACTGTCCGACAGTTATCGATTCTACTCGACTGGATAGGTATTGACGCCGGAATAGTGCCTGTGGCGACTGACTATCTGCTGGCTGTGTCATGGGGTATTCCTGCCGTTTGTGCCTATCTGGCGCTGCGTTTTGCTAGTGAAGGTATTGGATATACACGCCCGATGATGCTGATCCAGGTAACGGGTCTGGTTTTTAATATTTTCCTGAATTATGTGTTTATGTTCGGCAAACTGGGTGTTCCGGCAATGGGAGCGGTAGGCGCAGGCTGGGCAACAGCCGCCGTCATGTGGATTAACCTTTTGATGCTGGTTCTCTATATCATCAGCCACCATCGTTATGCGGATATATGGCAAGCTGAAAAACTGAAGGCTGACTGGAAGCGCTCCAGGGAAATGCTGCGCCTTGGCCTGCCGATAGCCCTGACGCTTGTCAATGAAGTAGGGATGTTTTCTGCGGTGGGTCTCCTGATGGGGAGCCTGGGAGTGGTCGAAGTCGCTGCGCACCAGATAGCGATCAATTTTGCCGGCATGATGTTCATGATACCACTGGGGATCTCTGCTGCGACGACTATACGCGTAGGCCATGCATTGGGAGAACAACGTCCCCTTGATGCCAGGTTTCGTGGACTGGCAGGGATTAGTCTTGCAGGGATGTGTATGTTTGCAACTGCCAGCATCATGTTATTGCTTCCTGACTATATCGTGTCGATATATAGCGATGATGCTGATGTCGGTAGAATGGCGGTAAGCTTGCTTTTCATGGCAGCGATATTCCAGTTGTCTGATGGAATACAGGTGTCAGCGGCGGGTGCGCTGCGTGGTGTCAAAGATACTTTGTATCCATTGCTGGTAAGCGTTGTTGCCTACTGGTTGATTGGATTGCCTTTTTCCTACTACCTGGGTATCCGTCAACAATTTGGCCCTCAGGGCTTATGGATGGGACTGGTGGCCAGCCTGACACTGGCGGCTGTCTGGCTGGTGTGGCGCTTCCTTCGAGTGAGTAAAGTTGAATAATGATTGAGGTATATCGGTAAGGTTGTTTACACGGCTGTTGCTTGTCCTGCATGATGCTGTAAATACTGCGTAAATTCATCTATGTCTGATATAGCAGGTAAACAAACGGTGCCTGTACAGGGGTAGGCCAGTACACCTTCTGCAGGCGCTGATTTTGACGCGAGCAGCCCCGGTAAGTGTTCTGCTTCAGATGGTATGGCCAGGACAAGCCTGTCCGGTTGAATCTTATATTTTGCCAGTGCTCGCCATTTTTCGAGTAAAGCGGTATCACCTCGTAGAATGATGACCTCCGGCGGCTGCAGAAAAGTCTCCAGCGCAGAGAGCAGGCTGCCATGACCGAGTGGGTATTCGCTTATATCATTCCAAAATGCAGTGAGTGTTTTTTCAGCTGCGTCGAGGTATTTTCGCTCACCGGTAAGGTGGCCGATATTTAACAACAGGCTGGCAGCGATACTGTTACCCGAAGGAATTGCATCATCCTCAGCCGGCTTCATGCGCGTCATCAGCTTTTCATGATCATCAGAAGTGAAAAAGAATCCACCATTCTCTCTGTCTTCGAAATGTTCCAGCACACAATCAAGCAGTTGTATCAGCAATCTCATATCATCAGATGACCAGCGTACCTTTAATAACTGAAGCACACCTGAGGCAAGTAGCACATAGTCATCAAGATAGGCATTTAACTGGCTTTTTCCATTCCGCGCTGTCACCTTAAGGCGCTTGCCGTCCCATAAATGCGTACGCAAAAATTCCAGTGATTGTTCGGCAGAATGGATATATTCCTTCTTCTCGAGAATATCACCGGTCAGGCTCATGGCTCCAATCATCATGCCATTCCAGGCGGTAAGAATCTTGTCATCCAGTCCTGGTCAGACTCTATTTGCCCGTGCGCTTTGAAGCAGGGCAAGTGCTTGCTCTATTTCGAGGCTGGCAGTGCGCTGATCCAGTTCATGCTCGAGCGCGACTTCAATAACAGTTTTTTTCGCATGCAGGTGCCAGCTTCCCTCAAAGTTGGGTTTACCTTCGAGTTCATAGCGTGATCGTAGCAGTTTCCATTGCAAAGGGCTGACCAGGTCAATTATCTCTTCGTTCTGCCAGACATAGTAACGACCTTCTACCCCTTCTGAATCGGCGTCCAGGCTTGAATAAAAGCCCCCCTCTGATGATTGCATCTCACTACATATCCAGGCACATGTCCTGTCAGCCACATCTAGCATTGCAGGGGTAGCGCATAGCATTCCTGCTTCAATATACAGGGGTATTAACTGGGCGTTGTCATAGAGCATTTTCTCGAAATGAGGGATCATCCAGAGTTCGTCGGTGGAGTAGCGGTAGAAGCCACCGCCTACATGATCATTTAAACCACCTTCAGACATCCTGGTTAGTGTGAAGCAACACATTTCAAGCAGCTTTTTGGCGGCATCATTGTCGCTAGATAAGCGCGCATGTCGCAGACAGCGCTGCAGGTTTGTTGGATGTGGAAATTTTGGCGCACCACCAAAGCCTCCGTGAACGCTGTCAAAGCTATTTATTAATGCTGAGGCAGCTTGATCAAGCGGTGTCTTGTTGAGAGCAATCATCTCCCCGCTATATTTTTGATCTGCCATATCATTAAAGGCCTGTTGCATACGTTCATTTTGCTGTCGCAGGTCATCACGATGGCTGTGGAAGTGTTCGGCAACGCGCTGAAGAATCACCTTGAATGGTGGCATGCCATAACGTGCGTCTGGGGGGAAATAGGTGCCGGCAAAAAAAGGATAATGGTTCTCAGGACTGAGGAACATATTTAACGGCCATCCACCCGGTTTCTGGTTTAGCATCTGGTAAGCTGTCTGGTATATTTTATCGAGATCAGGGCGTTCTTCACGGTCCACTTTGATACAGACAAAATGGTGGTTAATGATGTCTGCTGTTGCCTCATCTTCAAACGATTCATGCTCCATGACGTGGCACCAGTGGCAGGCTGCGTAACCAATCGACAGTAAAATTGGCTTGTCTTCCTTACGCGCAGTTTCAAGAGCCTGCGGAGTCCATGGCTGCCAGTGGACTGGGTTGTCTGCATGTTGCAGTAAGCAGGGGAATCACGCTTTACAGGAAAATTTGTATAAATATATTGCAATGATGAAGTACTGAAAACGTACTATTTCTAATTGAATTAGTTTCTCGCCTGTTTTCGTTCTTAAAAGCAAAACAGGAAATATTATTTACAGGCAGTCATCGTCGTAATTCCAGATAGCTCAGGAATCAGGCAAATGGGACATTTAGCGGTTTTCTGTTTTTATACCTTTTTTGTTTTTCTCGCGGGCATTTAAAGCGATAATACAATGATGATTAATTTTCCCGAAATAGACCCGGTTATAGTAAGCCTCGGCCCGTTAAAAGTTCATTGGTACGGCATGATGTACTTATTTGGCTTTTCTGCAGCCTGGGCATTGGGAGTCTGGCGTGCCGCTCGTAGAGACGGCTGGAACAAGGACCAGGTTGGTGACCTGATCCTCTATGGGGCGTTGGGTGCTGTACTCGGAGGTCGTGTTGGTTATATTCTGTTCTATAAGTTTGAAGATTATGTCGCCCAGCCGATTGATGTTTTTCGCGTATGGGAAGGAGGGATGTCTTTCCATGGTGGCTTGCTCGGGGTGCTGGTTGCCATCTGGCTATTTGCCAGAAAAACAGACAGGAGTTTCTTCCAGGTAAGCGACTTTGTAGCTCCCCTGGTACCCATTGGTCTGTTCTTTGGCCGTATTGGTAATTTTATCAACCAGGAATTATGGGGGCGTGTTACAGAGCTGTCCTGGGGTATGGTTTTCCCGCTTGCCGGGAGTGAGCCAAGACACCCGTCACAGCTTTATGAAGCCTTGCTCGAAGGTCTGCTTCTGTTTGTCATTCTGTGGATTTATAGTGCCGTACCACGCCCGGTTGCCCGTGTATCAGGTTTGTTTCTTGTACTCTATGGTTTATTCAGGTTTGTCGTTGAGTTTACCCGTGAGCCTGATGACTATCTTGGTTTTGTCGCCATGGACTGGATGACCATGGGGCAGGTCCTGTCGTTGCCTATGGTTGTAGCCGGACTGCTGATCATGTTTTTATCAGGTAGTCAGCGCCTTGAATATAAGGGCAAGGCCAGTAATAAGAGTAACTAGCTCGAATGCACGTTTAATCGAGCTGTTGTGGCTTTTGATCGCAAGATGGGCGCCTGCATAGCCGCCGACGGCGGAGCCGATTAACAACACTGGCAGCCACGACCATTTTACTGTGCCCAGCAGTGCCAGGGTTACAGCCCCAGTGCCATTCCAGAAGATTCCAACTACCACCAGTGTATAGGCAACTGCGAGTTTGTAATCCAGGCCAAACCAGCGTACCAGCCATATAGTGCAGAAAAGCCCCGTACCCGATGTCAAAGAGCCATTGAGCACGCCAATCAGCATCAGCACAATACCACCTGTCAAATAGCCGAATCCATCACGATGCATGACCTTTAAATCTACACCCATATCGGGGCGGCGCCAGGAATAGATGGCCAGTCCTACGGTCATTAGCCCAAGAGAAAGGTTGGCAATATTTTCCGGTACCGTGAGAATGAAGCGTGCACCAGGGATAACACCTACTACACCGGTGACCAGTATGAAAAGGGCGAAACGCCATTGCAGCTTTTTTTCTCGTGAGTGGCGAATGGCAGCACCAACGCCAAGAGCAACACTGGCAATTTTGTGGGTTGCGAGTGCGACAGAAAATGGCAGGCCAAGGAAAATTAGCGCTGGCAGCTGGAGTAATCCCGCACCGCCGCCGGCGTATGCTGAAAAAGTATTGGCTAGAGTTGAGATAAAAAAAAGCAGAATTTGTTCAAATAGATCCATACTCAACTCTGTCAGACATTCTTAATGATATTGAAGTATTATTATGTTGGACTATTATTGCTTATTATCGCTATGTTGCTCAGTAAGTTGCCTGATAGTCTTGAGCAGCCCTGTTTGTGTCAGACACTAATTATTACCTGTGAGTAGAAGTATGCCTAATCTTAATTTACAACCTGTTCGCCTTGTACTGTTTTTGCTGCCTGCTTTTTTAGCTTTCCCTATTGCAGGCTACCCCATCAGCAAATGCCAGGACGAGAATGGTAAATGGCACTACGGAGACAACGCAGCTTCTGTCTGTGGTAATGCAAGGATTACTATAATGGATGACAGGGGGCGTAAGGTTGATGAGGTGGCCCCGCCGATGACAGTTGAAGAATTTAACGCACTTGAAGCCGAAGAAATACGCAAGGCCGCCGAAGACAAGCTGGAGGCCAAGCGTCAGCAGGAAAGGCGACGTATACTGGCTATCTACCCACGGGAAGAGAGCATAATTCGTGCGCGGGATGAACGGCTCAAGGGAATGGATAATAATATAAGGGTGCAGGAAGAGTTGATGGATGATATGCGCCTTGATTTGAAGGCGCTGGAAGCAAAAAAAGTACCCGCAGACGCAACAGCGAAGAAGAAGCTGGAGTCACGGAAAAAATTGCAGCAGGCTAATATTGACGAATATTATCAGGCAATTACCCGGCTGCGTCGCGAGCGTGAACAAGCTGCGCAAAAATATGATCGCATTCTAAGAGAGTTTCGTGAGCTGACAGGGGAATGAGCTAATACTCGCTCCTGGCTATCAGCCCGTATTAGCTGGTGTGGCAGGTAGAAAGGGCGATTTCTGGCAATTTACTAACGCTGTTCGCAATATCCACATAAAAAGCATTGATTGACAGAAGCCTTCGAAAGCTGAAGAATGTGCGACCACTTAATACCCGAATCATCAAGCAAGGAGTTTCTGAGCAATGATTAAACCTCACGGTTCCGATGAGTTGAATCCGTTATTCGTTTACGATACGGAAAAACATGAAGCATTATCCAAAGAGGCAGAAACTTTGCCTTCCATCACACTTAGTTCATCCGCTGCCGGCAACGCCGTTATGCTCGGTGCTGGTTATTACAACCCATTAACAGGGTACATGAATGTCGCTGATGCCGTCGCCTGCGCTGATAAAATGATGACGACAGATGGTGTTTTCTTTCCCGTTCCTGTATTAAATTTGACCGAGAAAGCCGAAGGCTTTTCTGTCGGTGACCGTATTGCCCTGTGTGATCCCAATGTAGATGGAAGACCTGTGCTTGCCGTGCAAACCGTTACAGCAATCGAAGATGTCAGCGATGCGCAGATGGCCCTGATGACTGAGAAAGTGTACCGTACAAATGATCCGGAGCACCCAGGGGTTGCTGCGTTTAATGCACAGGGTCGGGTTGCTATCTCAGGACCAATCGAAGTATTGAATTTTAGCTACTTCCAGTCTGAATTTCCGGATACCTTCCGCACTGCAGTCGAAATACGCAATGAAATAGCAGAGCATGGCTGGAAAAAAATTGTCGCGTTCCAGACCAGAAACCCTATGCATCGAGCTCATGAAGAGCTGTGTAAGATGGCAATGCAAGGGGTTGACGCCGATGGTTGTATAATTCATATGCTGCTCGGCAAGCTGAAGCCTGGCGATATTCCTGCACCAGTACGCGATGCATCTATACGTAAGATGGCTGAACTGTATTTTCCACCAAATTCTGTAATGATTACCGGCTACGGTTTCGATATGTTGTACGCGGGTCCTCGTGAAGCCGTTCTGCATGCATTATTCCGTCAGAACATGGGCGCAACACATTTCATCATTGGTAGAGATCATGCGGGTGTCGGTGACTATTACGGTGCTTTCGACGCGCAGACTATCTTTGATGAAGAAGTGCCTACAGACGCATTGGATATCGAAATCTTCAATGCCGATCACACCGCTTATTCGAAAAAGCTGAACCAGGTTGTCATGATGCGTGATGTTTCTGATCATACAAAAGATGATTTTATTCTTCTTTCTGGTACCCGGGTGCGTGAAATGCTGGGCAATGGTGAAGCACCGCCACCTGAGTTCTCTCGCCCAGAAGTAGCGCAAATTCTGATGGATTATTACCAGAGTCTGGATTAAGCGCGCTTCAGTGGTCTAAGTAAATGAAAAGCCGCCATAAACTGGCGGCTTTTCTTTGCCAGCTAGTGAGGGTTTTTTTCAGAAATTCTGGTAGCATCTGTAGATAGAGTATCATCCTGAACCAGGATCTAAGCACGTTAAATTTCTTCCTGATATGACAAAATTATTCATCAATCCGAATTTATCGGCATCCAGGGGTGGCTGTGAATAGCACTGCAGTCGGTATCCTGTCTGACACCCATGGAGCCATACACCCTGGTGTTCTGGAAAAGATGAATTCCTGCGATATTATTATACATGCCGGCGATGTTTGCGGAGGGCATATCCTCGAACAGCTGATGCCGAAAAATGGCCAGCTGGTTGTTGTCAGAGGAAACAACGACGTGGCCCAGCAATGGCAAAAAGAAAGCTGCTTCAGCCTTACAGAACTACCGGATGAGCGACGAATTGATCTTCCAGGAGGGACCATGGCAGTTATTCATGGTCACCAGTACTGGAGTCGGCAAGACCCGCAATCAGCTATCCTGTCACACTTTCCTGAAGCGCGTGCAGTGGTTTACGGGCACAGCCATTATGTACAACATGAGAAATTTGAAGGGCAATGGTTGTTGAACCCGGGTGCTGCAGGTAATCGACTTAACCGGGGAGGATCTTCATGCCTGATTGTCAAGGCAAGCGAGGAGAGCTGGAAGGTCGAGATGTTCAGGTTTGTGAATGAGTGAATGCTTGCGCGTTAAGACTAGACAATACTAATCGTCCTTAGTCAGGCATTCTGTTAATGGTTTTTCTTTTCAATCGTGCTGCTGTGTAAGGGGTATTTACCATGCTTACGGTCGAGGAAATAGTGCCGTAGTGTGACGTCGATTGTCTTAAAGGCTAATTTCTTCCACGGGATATCTTTCTCGGCAAATAGCTCCGTTTGCAGACTCTCCAGGCCAGGGGAAAAATCAGTATTTTTTAAATCAGCAAGAAACATCATGTAGACCTGCGAGATATACGGCAGACTAAGAACGGTATATAGTCGCAGGTTTTCCAGCGCGGCATTTGCCTCTTCGGCACTTTCCCGTAACGCGGCCTGTTCCAGCGATTCCTCATTTTCCATGAAACCGGCTGGCAAGGTCCAGAATTCGTAGCGTGGATTAATCGCGCGTTTACAGAGCAGGACTTTATCCTCCCACACAGGCAGGCATCCGGCTACGATCTTCGGGTTTTGATAATGTATGTCACCACAGTTGGCGCAAACATGCCTGTGACGGTTATCGCCTTCTGGCACTAGCAGGTTCACCAGGGAGCCGCAATTTTGACAATGTTTCATAGTCAGATAATCATTAAGTTAGCGAGTTTTTATTATCACAATAGCATAAAGGGCGCAGCGCTATTTATACTGCATATCAGGTCCATATATTTATTCTAAAGGATCCAGTATTAATTATTATCTTGCAAGTGTTGAGGGTTAATTCTATCTATTTATGAGGCATATCTTGTGAAAATATTGCGGGTATTTTTCAACGAGGGCAGTTGAAGTTTAACAGAGTCACTGACTATGTTCGCATATGGTAGAATAGCCGGCTAATTTTCGCTAAGGATTTCCCTGATGCCTAGAGTGCGTGCACAGCTTGCCAGTGCTACTGATCCTGAATGGGTGCAAGTAATTCTGGATAATTTTGATGCTTTTCTAATCGATCATGCCAGTTGTGAGAGAAAAGCGATGGCCTATGCCATGTCTGTGGTGGTGAAGTACCCTGATCGTACAGAAATACTCCCTGATTTATTGCAAGTGGCACAGGATGAGCTGGATCATTTTCGTGACGTTTTAGCATTGATGGACAAGCGAGGTCTGCAGATGACACCAGACCAGCCAGATCCGTATGTCAATCAGCTGATCAAGGTTTGTCGCCATGGGCGAGATGAACGTCTACTAGACCGTTTACTGGTAGCATCAGTTATTGAAACACGTGGAGCTGAACGATTCAGAATTATCGCAGAAGCTTTAGAAGATTCTGAACTAAAGGAATTCTACCGCGACTTGTGGGCGACAGAAGCAAGGCATGGTGATGTGTTTAAAAAAATGGCGTTGAATTATTTTGATCAGACTGAGATCGATCGTCGCAACCAGGAAATTATTGAGGCTGAAGCAGAAATTATTGCTGGCCTGGAATGGCGCCCATCATTGCATTAATTTTATTATTTTTCGTATCCTTCAAAACTATTTTTATGTGTTGACATGAGTGAACTGGAAGACCAATTATTACGTCGGCGTACATTTGCCATCATATCGCATCCTGATGCAGGTAAGACGACCCTGACAGAAAAGTTGCTGCTGTTTGGCGGCGCGATTCAACTCGCCGGCGCAGTGAAAGGCCGTAAAGCAGAACGCCATGCCACTTCTGACTGGATGGAAATGGAGCAGCAGCGTGGTATCTCCGTCACCACCTCGGTTATGCAGTTTCCATACCGTGATCGAATCGTCAACCTGCTCGATACGCCTGGTCACGAAGACTTTTCGGAAGATACCTATCGAACATTGACCGCAGTTGATTCTGCCCTGATGGTCATTGATATCGCAAAAGGTGTAGAAGCGCGCACGATTAAACTGATGGAAGTTTGCCGTTTACGCACAACGCCAATCATGACGTTCGTCAATAAAATGGATCGCTTCGGTAGAGATCCGCTGGAAATTCTCGATGAAGTAGAGCAGGTACTCAATATTCGTTGCGCGCCGATGACCTGGCCAATTGGTATGGGAAATGAATTTCAGGGCGTCTACCACCTCTACGAGGACCGTGTATATCTTTACCAACCCGGGAGCAAGGCAATCGACGGGCGGGTGATAGAAGGAATTGATTCTGCAGAAGCAGCAGAGGTCCTCGGTACCATGATAGACGAGCTGCGAGAAGAGATTGAACTGGTACGTGGTGCCAGCCATGAGTTTTCACTGGAAGATTATCTTGATGGTTCGTTGACGCCTGTGTTTTTTGGTTCAGCTATTAATAATTTCGGTGTGCAATTACTACTGGATAGTTTTGTTGAGCATGCACCGTATCCAGCCCCACGGGAAGCACAACAGCGCATAGTCGCTCCAGGTGAAGAAAAATTCACCGGTTTCGTGTTCAAGATCCAGGCGAATATGGACCCGGCTCACCGGGACCGCATCGCCTTCTTACGTGTTACCTCAGGTAAGTACCGGCGTGGCATGAAAATGCGCCATGTCAGACTGGCACGGGATGTGATTGTTAATAATGCACTGACTTTTATGGCAGGTGAACGCTCGACCGCAGAAGAGGCCTGGCCGGGAGATATACTCGGTGTACACAACCATGGGACGATACAAATTGGTGATGCTTTCAGTGAAGGCGAAGACCTGAAGTTCCTCGGTATACCGCATTTTGCTCCAGAACTGTTCCGCCGCGTGATTCTTAAAGACCCGTTGAAGAACAAGGCATTATTGAAAGGGCTGCAGCAGCTTAGCGAAGAAGGTGCGACACAATTATTCAGGCCGCTGGAGTCCAACGAACTGATCCTTGGTGCTGTCGGTATATTGCAGTTTGATGTAGTGGCCCAGCGTTTGAAATCCGAATACAGAGTTGAATGCATATTTGAAGCGGCGAATGTTACGACTGCCCGCTGGGTTGAATCCAGTGATGAGCGGGAAATAGATATATTAAAGCAGAAGGCGTCGAGTAATCTCGCACTTGATGGTGCTAACAGCCTGACATACCTGGCGCCTACGCGGGTAAATCTTGAACTGGCAATTGAACGGTATCCCGGCGTCGACTTCCGTGCGACAAAAGAACATTAATTGTTCTCCGAAAGTTGCTGGGATTATTGCCCGCCATGCCGGCTAACATGAAATCAAACATGGAGAACAGAAAGGAGATAGAGTCATGAAAAAGATTATTGCGGCTGTTATTCTCTCACTGCTGTTTGGAAGTGCANNCAGCCAGCAACTCGACAGCACCGGGCGCATCGCCATCGATCAAAGGAAATACGTTGCTGAACCTGCAGCACGGCTCG
>JGI861J16260_1000009_pt1 | contig 20947 bp, 19 predicted proteins | sample TiedelARG06_123m_FD_16260 | JGI IMG/M metagenome (IMG submission 16260)
TGCACCAATGCTGATGATTACCGAGCGCCTGCCACGTTTCATGGAGCCGGTGATCGGTGCAGCGAGCCGTAAACTATCCTTCAAGCAAATGCAAAATGGTACAGTATTGATCGGTGGCGCGCATATGGCAGAACTGGATTTCGTGCATCAGACAACTGACATGAACTGGGCCAAGCTTGCCGTTAGTGCGCGCACTGTAATGGCCCTGTTTCCGCAGCTGGAGAATGTGCGAGTTGTCCGCACCTGGGCCGGTATCGAGGCCTTTATGCCGGATGGCCTGCCTGTCATCGACACTAGCAATGCATTACCAAATGCCTATCATGCCTTTGGGTTTTCCGCGCATGGTTTTCAGTTATCACCAGTGATAGGGAAAATAATGTCACAGTTGATACTTGATGGTCAGACCGAGTTTTCGATCGAATCTTTCAATATCGAGCGATTCTGACCAATAGATAAAATCGGATCAAAAAATCAGGCGCAGTATTATGTAATTCAGTTACTGTATGTGCCTCGGATGCAGATGCTTATAAATGAGAGGTTGGCAGATGTTGCTAATTAGATGGGCGGTTGGGATCTTACTTTTATTGCTGGCCGTTTCAACTCATGCGGCGATGAGCCGACCGGATACAGGTGATGGTAAAGCTACAGTGGTTCAGACTTTTGGCGCAATCCTTGATGTTGATAAGATAGACAGTGCTGAGCAGAACTTCACTCTTAACCTCTATATATTGTTTCGCTGGTCAGATCCACGTCTTGCACATGCTGAAGAGGGTGTTGTTATACGCAACTTGTCTGAAATCTGGAGCCCGCGTCTGACGATAATGAATACCCAGAGGCTTTGGGCAAACACCAAAGATAAAGTCGAAATATCGCCCGCAGGCGAGGTGACTTATCGTCTGCACGTGTTTGGTGATTTTTCACAGCCCCTGGATTTACATGATTTTCCGCATGATAAGCATGTATTCGAAGTGCCATTAGTTGCCGCAGGCTACCGGCCGGGTGAAGTCGTGTTTCTGCCATCACCTGATATTGATTCATTTATTGCTGAGAAATTATCAGTCGCGGACTGGGAAATCACAGGTATGCAAGGTGTTTCCCGCACGGTATCACTTGAAAATGGTATAGAGCTGCCCGGTTTTGTCTTCAGTTTTGAGGCGAAGAGATTAATTCATCACTATATTGTTAAAGCAATTATTCCGCTGATGTTGATTGTAATGATGTCGTGGTTGGTGTTCTGGATAGATCCCGAGCAGGTATCGAACCAGCTGAGTGTCGCAGTGACAACGGTACTAACCTTAATTGCATATCATATCGCCTTATCCGGCAGACTGCCGCAGATCCCTTATCTCACGCAAATGGACAAGTTTTTATTCAGCTCTACGATCCTGGTCTTTTTGAGTCTTATCGAAGTCGTAATCACTTCACACCTTTCCAGTACAAAACGTATTGATCTTGGGCGCAGAATTGACCGCACTGCACGATGGCTTTTTCCAGTATTATTTATTTTCGCATTCAGCGGATCGTTTATATTTTGAAGTGGAACAGGCATTTACAAAGCTGAAAGGTCCTCCGTTGGGTGCGCGTCTCTTTCCCGTTCCGGTGTTATACTAGTTGGTCAATTGAGAATGCAGGAGTAATCGGGATAGTTGTATCGTTGATTGCTCGCAAGCATATAGAACAAGAAAAATATTTACCGGGAAAGAATAATGAACTCACCTGTAAAGATTACCGTCGCTGGCGCCGGTTTTGCTGCATTAACGGGGATTAAAGAGCTGCGAAAGCAACTGCCGGATGCCGAACTGACACTGGTTGCACCCAATGCCGAATTTATTTATTTGCCAAGTCTGATCTGGGTTCCTTATGGTATGCGCAAGGGTGATGACCTCCGTTTCGATATTGGGCCATTGCTGAAAAATCTTAAAGTTAAATTTGTCCAAGGTAGTGTGACAGGTATATCTGAAGACGGCAGAGTTCTGAAAACGGATAATGGTGATGTTGAAAATGATGCACTGTTAATAGCAACAGGCGGCCGCTTTATAAAAAAGCTGCCGGGTATAGAAAACGCGATTACTATCTGTGAAGGGATTGCTGCGGCGGAAGCAATGGGTGAAAAGATAAATACCCTGTCGCACGGTACGATTGCACTGGGATTCGGAGGCAATCCTAAAGAGCCTTCCGCAATGCGCGGCGGCCCCATGTTTGAACTGCTTTTTGGTCTCGATAGCTGGTTAAGAAAGCAGGGTAAGCGGGATAAAATTAAGCTGGTATTCTTTAATCCGGCACCTCAGCCAGGCAAGCGCCTGGGTGAAAAGGCAGTGAAAGGGCTATTAGCAGAAATGAAGAAGCGTGGCATTGACACGCACTTAGGCCACAAAATCCAGTCATTTGAAAATAATGTTGTAAAGACAGCAGGCGGTGAGATTGCTGCAGATGTTATATTGTTTATGCCGGGCATGACTGGCCCTGCCTGGATAGAGGGTTCTCCGCTTCCGCTTTCAGAAGGGGGCTTCATCAATGCAGATGCAAAGACGCAGGTAGACGGCATGGAGCGCGTATATGTGGCAGGAGATGCCGGCAGCTACCCTGGTCCGGACTGGATGCCCAAGCAGGCGCATATTGCTGACCTGCAGGCGAAAACAGCGGCAAAGAATATTAAATTGAATCTTGCCGGTAAAGCGGCATCTGAAACGTTCAAGGTAGAACTTGTCTGTATTGTTGATACACTGGACAAGGGAATACTTGTGTATCGTAGTGAATCCCGTGCTGTCGTGCTGCCTGCTATGAGGCTGATGCACTGGGCTAAGTCACTATTTGAAAAAGTGTATTTACGAGATTTGAAATAATTATCAGGAACGGCTAGTTCTTTTTGTTATTTAACTATGACGACTAATCGCAAGCTGATCTAAATAGTATGCATCAGTGAGCAATCAAGAGGCGATCACTATTTCATTTTAATTCTTTTAACTGGACCCTGGTTTTATGCAACTGATAAATGGCTTGCGTTTTGATAATTTGAAGGGTGATATTTACGGCGGCATAACCGCCGCAGTGATCGCATTACCATTGGCCCTTGCATTTGGCGTGTCCTCTGGAGCAGGACCGATTGCCGGCATCTACGGGGCAATTTTTGTTGGTTTTTTTGCCGCTCTGTTCGGTGGTACACCTGCGCAAATATCTGGCCCGACTGGTCCCATGACAGTCGTCATGGCGGTGGTGTTTACTCAGTACACTAGTATGTTCCCGGATGATCCTGCCAAAGGTGCCGCGATGGCCTTTACCGTTGTGATCCTGGGTGGTTTGTTTCAAATCCTCTTCGGTATACTGCGCCTGGGTCGCTATATTGAACTGGTACCGCATCCTGTAGTGTCCGGGTTTATGAGTGGTATCGGAGTGATAATCATCCTGCTGCAGCTCGGGCCCATTCTTGGTCAGGCTGGTGCAGCCAACCCACTGGTCGTTGTCCAGCAAGCGCCCGGTTATTTTGCAGCAGCACAGCCTGCTGCGGTTATTCTGGGTATCTTAACGCTGGCCATAGTTTATGGCGTACCGAGATTTCTGCCCTGGTTAAATCGGATCATTCCTTCCCCACTGCTGGCCTTGCTGCTGGGTACCGTGGTTTACATCACCCTGATGCCTGATAGCGGTGCACCTGTATTGGGTGAAATTCCGACAGGTTTCCCGGCGCCAGTAGTACCGACATTTGAAATAGCGCTTCTGGCAGGAATGATAAAATCAGCGCTGGTACTGGCCGTCCTCGGTTCCATTGATTCACTGCTGACGTCGCTGGTCGCTGACAATATGACACGCACCTACCATAAGTCTGACCGTGAGCTTGTTGGTCAGGGCATTGGCAATACCGTGGCTGGCCTCTTTGGCGGACTTCCCGGTGCCGGTGCGACAATGCGCACAGTCGTCAACATCAAAGCCGGTGGATTAACGCCGGTTTCAGGTGCCTTGCATGCGGTGATACTGCTGTTCATTGTATTGGGGGCAGGCGTACTGGCAGAGGATATACCGAAGGCTGTGCTGGCTGGGATCCTGATAAAAGTGGGTACCGACATTGTCGACTGGGATTACCTGAAACGATTGAATACCGCACCGAAGGCTGGCGTGTTCATCATGTTCACGGTGTTTTTTGTCACGGTGTTTGTCGACCTGATCACGGCTGTTGCCCTGGGGCTGATCATGGCCAGCTTTTTGTTTATGCAACGCATGGTGGACCTGCAGTTAAAGAGCATGCAGGCAATCATTTCACCTCATGAGGAAGGTCCCCTGAATGAGGAAGAAAAGCAGATTATGGAGCAGGCTGATGGGCGGATTCTGCTCTACCACCTTGGCGGGCCATTAAGTTTTGGCGCTGCCAGAGGCATGGTGCGACGGATTTCTGAATATGATGATTATGCCGCGCTATTGCTCGATTTTACCGATGTACCTGTAGTCGACTTTACCAGTTCGCGAGCCGTTGAGGATATGATTCTTGATGCACAGGATAGAGGCCGCAGTGTATATGTGATTCTTCGCCACAAGAGAGTCTCTAATTTCCTCGAAAAGCAGGGTGTTCTTGCGCACCTGGAAGAGGATTGCCTATTGCCTGATCGTTTGTCTGCATTGCAGCTTGCACTCAGTAGAATTGAAAATTGATACCGATGAAGCTTACAGAATAGATGTGTTGAGAGATGAATGTTGTTAATTTGTGCTGCAGCCTTTTTTAATCCTGTAATCAGTCCTGTTGGTAGACCTGACACTTAATGCCTTACTGAAATGCAAGTTGGTTTTTTCTTTACCTGATGACACTGAAATATGCATTATTGATTCATTTTGTTATCGTCACTGTCATTACAAAAAATACTTAGAAAAACTGACATGTCTCGATACCTGGTCGCATCCTGCTGAGGGTTAAGATTCCGTAGGGCAACGAGTTTTATCCGGATGAGTGGCCGACAACGGTGCTATTAATTGATGAAAATAGGTAAACCTCCTATTGAAGAGCCTGCAGCAGATAAGCCGGTTCACCTTTCCGATGTGTTTACATTCTCAACACTGGTTCTGATTCTGGCCAACCTGGTACCTGTTGCCGGAGCGCTTTACCTTGGTTGGGATCTTACTAGTATACTGGTTATCTACTGGGCTGAAAGTGCAGTGGTCGGATTCTATAACTTTTGCAAGATTATAGTCATTGGGGGAGAGTCTTCATTATTTCATGGCACATTCTTTATAGTACATTTCGGTGGATTTATGGCTATCCATTTCATGTTTCTGCACCAGATATTTATATCGGATATGAAATCCTCCACATCCGTTAATCTTGAACATGTACTTATCCTTCTCAGTGCTCTTTGGCCGGCATTAGCAGCCCTGTTCATTAGCCATGGCGTTTCATTTTTTCAGAACTTCATTGGCCACAAAGAGTATGCAAACAGAACAGTCGCTATGCAGATGCGTGAACCGTATCAGCGCATAGTTTTTATGCAACTGGTACTCATTATAGGCGCAGCACTGACCATGCTGATTGGTGATTCGTCTAGCGTACTGCTGCTCGCGATTGTTGCAAAAATTGTCGTTGATGTGATGGCGCATATCAGAGAAAGAAGCAGGGCCATTACAGAGTAACTATGCAATTAACAATACCATTTAAAGTCATGCTTATCGCACTATTGTTAATTACAACAAATAGTTCATTGATGGCCGCAAATGAAACCCTGCCCGCAGGAATTCTAAAGCATCATCAGCAATGGAATGGCTTTGTAGACAAGCTATACCAATTGCACAGGAAAAATCTGAACAATCATGACTATTATACTTTCGAAAGAGTAGGTGGTTATGGTGGCACGACGAGAAATTTTGAATTCTATCGGGAAGTAAAATACTTTGATAGAAAAAGCAGGCAGCTGATGAGCATCATAAAATGGGACAATACCTACCCCTTCGGCATACACATGATAGATTTATTTGCCTACGATAAGCAGGGACGGGTTAAGAGGGAGTATTCAGCAACCTATCTTCCATCACGACACACATCACCGTCTGAGACTTTAATTACTCTGCACTATTACAAAGGTGATCTGCATAGCCTGAGGGAGTTTGATGCAAGTAATATTCTACTTTATGAGCAGTGCATAGAAATGAATAGCAGTAACACTGTATTTTCCTTCCATTATGAAGATATTCCCATGTCTGTGTCTGAAGTTGAAAAAGATATGCAGAATGCCTACCGGGCCTGTTTTCCTGAAACAAATAAAACAGCGGAACCTTACACAGACCCCTTGAAGGACCCTCTGCTATAGCATTACTGCTATTTGTTAGATGTGCCATTATGATAATAACAGTCAAATATTTCCTCGACAGTTTGCAGGTATTTGATACGCATATTGAATCGATCAAATGGTAAACTCGCTGCAGACTTCATTTACCCGTTAAAGGTCTGACTATGTCACTTGATGTTGAGAGTATTCTAAAAAATGCCCGCTCGCTCGCCGAGCAAGGAAAAAAGGAAGAGGCGCAGATGTGCCTGCTTGCAGTTTTAAAAGAAGAACCTGACAATATTTCAGCACTGCTGATTCTCGGTGGTGCTTATTTCGTCGATAATAATTTCAAAGAAGCGCGTATCGTTTTTGAGCGCTTAGTTTCCATTGAACCTGGAACAGGACAGTACTCTATCGCTCTGTTCAATGCCCTCTGGCGTTTGCAGCAAACTGAGGAGGCGCTGGAGGAAATCAGGCGCTTTGTAGCCGTTGCGGATAAGGTGACTGAGAAAGATACTCTCGAACAGTATGTTTCAATACTCAAGGCCATAGAGACTGAGAGTACAGCCTAGACCTGGCGATATAAATGTTCACTCCTGTCCTTATAGTCAGCTTGATATGAAAGAAAGTGATAAGAAAATATGAATGAACTTGTCACTTCTTCTGTCCAGTGTCCTTACTGCTGGGAAGTGATCGATGTACTGCTGGATTGTTCTGTAAATGAGCAGTCATATATTGAAGATTGCCAGGTATGCTGTCGTCCGATAAATTTTTCAGTAAGCGTTGATGAATATGATGAAGTCAGTGTAAAGGTATCGCATGAAGACGAAGCATGAGCGTGTTATCTGATGCTAACGTCGTTAGCAGGGAGTAACTAATGGGGAAACAAACTCTGGACCTGACGGATGAACTTTATAGCTACCTGTTAAAGGTATCATTACGGGAGTCGCCCGAGCTTAAAGCACTGCGAAAGGAAACTGACCATCTGGAGAATTCTCAAATGCAGATTTCTCCAGACCAGGGCCAGTTCATGGCTTTACTGGTTAAGCTAATGTCTGCCATGCGCATTATAGAGATTGGTACTTTTACCGGCTACAGTACCCTGGTGATGGCGCAGGCTATCTCTGATGATGGAAAGATTATAGCCTGTGATACCAGTGAGGCCTGGACCACAATCGCAACAAAGTACTGGCAGCTAGCGGGTCAAAACCACAAAATTGAGCTGCGACTTAAGCCTGCATCTGAAACGTTGCAGTCACTGATTGATGATGGGCATGCGGGCGAGTTTGATCTGGTGTTTATTGATGCTGATAAAGTGAATATACAAGATTACTATGAGCTATCTTTGTCATTGCTAAAGGCCGGTGGCATTGTTCTGGTTGATAATGTGCTGTGGAGTGGAAGTGTTATCGACACTGCAGATGAAAGTGATGATACGTGTTCCATCAGGAGATTCAATAATTTTTTACTACGGGATGACCGTGTTGAGTTAAGTATGATACCCATCGGTGATGGATTGACTATTGCAAGAAAGAGCTAGAATTAAAAATATTTTATGAAGAGAGAATTGTTATGACATTCGTGGTAACTGAACCCTGTATAAAATGTAAATATACAGATTGTGTCGATGTCTGCCCTGTTGACTGTTTTCATGAGGGTGAGAACTTTCTCGTCATCGACCCGGAAGAGTGTATTGATTGTGTATTATGTGTCATTGAATGCCCGGTAGATGCTATCTATGCAGAAGCTGATGTACCTGAAACCATGCACTCATTCATTGATTTAAATGCACAACTGGCCAAAGTCTGGCCAGTTATTGACCGCTCTATCCTGCCACCGAAAGACGCAGCTATGTGGGCCGGTATTGAGGGGAAATCACAGTATCTGATTAAATAGCCTGATAGCTTTCTGTGTGATCCTCATCCTCATCCTCATCTTTATGCTTATGCGGATGCAACTAACGAATAGCATTTACCGAATAATATCTAGTCGATCTTAAGCGGGTTTTGTGGATTCGAATTTACGTGTAATGTAAAAATATCCGGGCGCGAGTAATGACCTGCAACATCGAGGTCCCTTTTTCTGATGCCAACCTGACGGGTGTCAACCTCGGCATAAAGAATGCCCTTTTCATTATGCAGCGGTCCCGCAATGATCTCTCCCCCCGGTGCAATAACGCAGGAATCCCCCGGGTTTATCCATTCTTCTGATGCAGGATACAATCTGTCTTTTTCCGGGAAGTCTTCGGGTATATCGTCATTTGATAGAACAACACCGCTGCCGATGACCCAGCAACGACCTTCACGTGCAATATGCTGGAGGGTGCCAACCCAGTTATCTCCACTGTCATAAGTAGGTGCAATATAAATCTCGATACCCTGGGAGTAGAGGGCATATCTGGCCAGTGGCATGTAATTTTCCCAGCACAACAACGTACCAATTCGTCCACTGGGTGTCTCAACTACTTTTAATCCACTGGCATCTCCAAACCCCCATACCATCCGTTCCGGGTTGGTAGGCATTAATTTGCGGTGATGGTTAATGAGTTCACCTTGCGCTCCGATGATTACCGCCGTGTTGTATAGTGTCGTATTCCCCGGCTGGCTACCTTTCTCGTTGACTCCACAGGTTATGGTTACATTATGTGATTTAGCTGCTTCATAGAGGGGAGCAAGATCGCCGCGCTGAATATTGACCGCGTTTTCCAGTAAGCGTGCATATAGCTGTTCGCTCAAGCCCCAGTCACCACCAGGTTTAAGGCGCCAGATCCATGCAGGGTAACCGGGGATAAATGCCTCCGGAAATATAATCAGATTTGCCCCATTCGCCGCAGACTCCTCCACCAGCGATACTGCTTTTTGAATTGTCTTCTCTCGATCGAGAAATACAGGTGGTTGCTGAATGATTGCTATTTTGCTCATATCTGATTCTCATTGTGAGTATGAAAATGAAGGAAGATATTCATTGCAGTCATACTAACAATTATTGATCAAACAATTCAGTTACTTTTTTTCTTACGTAGATGAAAATTCCAGCACATTACGGAGAGGTGATGTCAGAATGATTGTGAAAAAATACGAATAACAGCAAATACATTGGCACTTTCATCTTTTCATTCCTGAGATAAGCGGGTAATGTGTTAGTCACGCGATTCAGGGTATGCCAGCACTCATATTAATAACTTAACTGCTGCTCTTTACACCAGTCGCAAAAGTTTATAGAAACAGGCTTCAGGAGCGGAGAATTTTACACATAATGATTGAATGGCTACAGGGCAATGAAACTGTAATATGGTGGCTGCTCGCATCCTCAGTATTTACATTTGTTCTTTCATTGATACTCGTTCCAATGATGGTGGTTCGTATACCCGCAGATTATTTTTCCTATAAAAAGCGTCACCCTAAAAAGCCTGAAAAATATCCGCCTGCTGCTCGTATAGCTCTACTGGTTTTTAAAAACGTAATGGGTCTCGTGCTGGTATTAGCCGGCATATTAATGCTTGTATTGCCGGGGCAGGGACTGTTCACGATGTTTGTAGGCATTATGATGATGAACTTTCCCGGTAAGTATAAACTTGAGCGCTGGATAGTTGAGCGTGGACCCGTACTTAAATCAATTAACTGGATGCGCAGGCGATCCGGCCATGAGCCATTAAAAACATATAAGGATGACGGACCAGCCACCCCTGGTTACTGAGATAAATCATGCAGTCGATACACTGGTAATGTATCGTGCTGAACTGACTTGAATGCCCTGCCAGAAATGCGCGATGTTTCTGATTCCATGCAGCTGATATGTTGTTGCAGAAAGATGCGCAAATTACCAGCAGGGCAAATGAATTTATCGCTTTTTTCTCTACTGGACGAGTATTACCTGCAAGAAACCGCTGCAATCGCTCACTGGATTGATCAGGGCAGGTAGCAAGAGGTCATACTTGAGTTACAAAGAAATGCTTATTATGTTCAATGAACGAGGAGCAAGAAATGTCAAAAATTAAGTTTAGCGGAAGCTGTCTCTGTGGCTCTGTTCAATACGAAATAGAAGGTGATTTTGAACGTTTTTCTCATTGCCACTGCCAGCGATGCCGCAAGGCTACAGGCACAGGACATGCCAGTAATATCCTGGTCTCACCACTCTCCAGCCTCAGGTGGATAAGTGGCGAATCACTACTTGTACGTTATAAAGTACCACAGGCAAAGAGATTTCATAACTGTTTCTGTGCACAATGCGGCAGTCCCATGCCAAGAGCATTATCACAACTAGATGCTGTCCTCATACCCGCAGGGTCTATTGATAGTCAATTAGCGAAAGTACCTCAAAACAGGATATTCTGGGACTCTCGTGCCTCTTGGTCATGCCCTGCCGGCGATCTGCCTGTGTATTCTGAATACCCCGAATAACACAATATTCAGTCACCATGCCTGTATAACCTGTAGTGGTTGCCTTGAAAGCTGCTCTATAAGTGAAACAAACTGCGCAAATACTGCAGCTCCGAAAACTATGAATAAAAAAAGATGAAGGGTATATTTTCCACAGTATTAATTTGCTTCGGATTCTTTTCCATTGCCTTGCTAGTACTTCCGTGGGTTGATGATCTACCTCAGGGACTTAAACTTGTCAGGCATTTTCTCCCTTATCCTGTATTAATCATTACAATCATCCTGAGTCTGTCCTTTAACCAGACCCGGCTGTTTTTTGTTCTATACCTGACATCGATTTTTCTACTGTTGATATTAGGCGATGTGAAACCCCCGGCTTATTTTTCTCCTATAGACCAGTTCAAGTTTATTCAACTTGTCTTACTACTCTATCTCTGCGCTATTGTTTTTTTTCTCTATTCAAAAGAACGCGGAGTGTTAACAATGCGGGGGCTATTGCGCCTGATTCTTTGCTCAGCACTACCTTTGATCCCTCTCTGGCTAGCAGGGGAAAATTCATTCATCAGTACGGACTGGCTCAGCATTCAGGTATTTCCTCTGGAAATCAGCCAGAGACTACCATTGCCCGACATAACAGTCGCATCTTATCTTCTTGTTATGCTGATATTGTTATCTTCATTGTTATTTCGCCCTGGCGTAGTGGTAAGCAGCTATTTTGCCTTACTCACAGGCGCGGGTCTGGCACTGTATTATTTTCCGGCAATGGCGCGCGTGGAATTTATTATTACCGTCGCCTTGTTCGTTGTGCTGGTATTTATTTTACGTAATAGTTTTCACCTGGCCTACCAGGATGAACTGACCGGGTTGCAGGGCAGGCGTGCACTGCGCGAGCAATTGAACAAGCTGGGCAATGTCTATAGCATAGCCATGCTGGATGTTGACCTATTTAAAAAATTTAATGATCGCTACGGTCATGATGTGGGAGATCAAGCCCTGAAAATGGTAGCTGGTCATATAGCCAGAACCGGTGGTGGCAGTAAATCGTATCGTTATGGTGGTGAGGAATTTACACTGGTTTTCTCTGGAAAATCAAAGGAAGATGCCAGGCCCTGGCTGGAATCTTTACGGCAATCTATAGCAGAAGCAGATTTTATTGTACGTGAAAAAAAGCGACCCAGGCACAAGACGTCTGCGACTGTAAAAAAACCCGCAAAGAAATCAGGGCGCTCCAATAAGCGTGCAAAAATTACGGTGAGTATCGGTGTTAGAGATAACCAGGGTGCGGCTAATACTCCGGATATTGTTCTCAAGAACGCTGATAAAGCGTTATATCGTGCCAAAAAGAAAGGTAGAAATCGTGTCAGTACCTGAGACGGATATGACCTGTTCATAAACCTGGCACCTGGTTTAGAATACCCCTCTTTTTTTATTCACAGTTTGCAGCTTTTGCTGACGACATTCAGCGCGTTGGTAGAATGCGCTGCAATATACCGGCTCTAAAATGAAGGTTCTGATGAAATATAAATTGTTGGCCTGTCTGTTCATGATTCCTGTGCTTTTGTCAGATGAGGCTTATTGCTATGAGAGCCTGGCGCTGGATATTCTGGATGAAGAATTGACCATTGACCGATACCCTGCAAAAGGTGATCAGGTGGTGTTGTTTATCGATACGGGTATGGGACTAAAGGATCGAACAAAAACTATTTCATCTGCTGTAGCAGAGCGTGGCATTGAACTCTGGTATATCGATCTTGTTGAAAGCCTTTTTCTGCCGAGAGCCACAAGTACATTTCGGGAAATGGATGGTCGTTATGTCGCAGGATTAATATCCCGGGCACATGCGGTTACCGGTAAGAACGTTACCGTCTTGACTCGTGCCTATGCATCTATTCCATCGTTACGGGGGATTCGCAAATGGCAGCAGCAACAGTCTTCAAATCTAACTGAAGAGAAGCTGAACAAGCCAAATTCTGATTACCTGAATGGTATCATTCTACTATCACCTGAACTTTACATGAGCATACCTGAACTTGGGCTCGAGCCGGTTTTTGCACCTATTGCATCAGCAACCAATGTTCCTGTGATGTTGTTACAAAGTGGCAAACGAGGTAACCGGTGGCAAATGGAGAAGGTAGTGGCTGAACTGCAAAAAGGCGGTTCCCAGGTATATTCCAAACTATTTCCGGGTGTGACCGGAATTTTTTATGCTGAAGACAAGGCAGTGGAAACTGCTGCCCTGATCAAGGACTTCCCACGTGAAATTGAGCGCGCGGGGCAACTCCTCGAGAATACATCTACACCCATAGCTGTTACAGCGTTTACGGAAAAAGCGGCAGTTGCCGATAGCACACTTGATATGTCACTCAAACCATATAAAGGTAACCCGATACCGCCAACGCTGAACCTCTCGGCTGCACTTGATACTAAGGCCGGTGAAGTGGATTACAGAGGCAAAGTTACATTGGTTAACTTCTGGGCAACCTGGTGCCGGCCATGTGTTGAAGAAATTCCTTCACTGAATCGATTACGAAAGCAGATGCACGGAAAACCATTCCAGCTGATATCTGTTGATTATGCTGAAGCGCAGGAGACCATCCGGGTATTCATGAAGGAGGTGGACGTAGACTTTCCTGTGCTCCTTGATACGGATGGCGCTGTTTCAGCGCAATGGAATGTAGTGGTTTTTCCCTCAACATTTGTCATCAACCCAGAAGGTAAGATTGTCTATGGAGTAAAAGGGGGTATTCACTGGGATACAGAAGAGGTCATTAAGTTGCTGGATAACCTGCTGGATCAAAACTCGGGCTAATCAGTCTTATGCTGACTGAAGTCCCGATAATGAATACACTATTGATTCAGTGGGTTCAAATATCCAGCAACACCTGCAGTTTGCTAGAATCCGCCGGAACTTAATACTTTCTCAGCCTACCGGGTGAAAACAGATGTCTCAAATTGCGGTTGCCGCTCTTTATCAGTTCGTTACCCTTGACGACTATAAACAACTACGCCAGCCATTGCTGGACTGCATGTTGAAGCATGAAATCAAAGGAACTTTTCTGCTCGCCCGGGAAGGTATTAATGGCACGGTAGCCGGAGACAGAAGCGCAATAGAAGCGTTACTCGAGTGGCTGCGGTCAGATCAGCGCTTCAAGTCTGTCTCGTGTAAATTCTCCTACCATCAGGAAGTCCCTTTTTATCGTACCAGGGTAAAACTGAAAAAAGAGATTGTTACCATGGGTGTGGAAGGTATTGATCCTCGTCGGAGTGTTGGAACTTATATTGAGCCTGAACACTGGAATGCCCTTATCTCAGATCCCGATGTCACTGTCATTGATACACGGAATTTATACGAAACACAGATAGGATCATTCCAAAATGCAGTTGCTCCGGAGACCGGGTCGTTTCGTGAATTTCCGGAGTTTGTAAAAAATAATCTGAGCGTCAACAAAAACAGGAAAGTTGCAATGTTCTGTACTGGCGGCATTCGCTGTGAAAAGTCGACGGCTTATCTAAAAGAACAGGGGTTTGACGAGGTTTATCACTTGCAGGGCGGCATCCTGAAATACCTTGAAACTATCCCTGAAGAAGAAAGCCTGTGGCAGGGAGAATGTTTTGTCTTTGATAATCGCGTGGCAGTGAATCATGCCCTGGAACAGGGGCGTTATTCACAATGCCATGCCTGCAGGATGCCTATAACAGAAGCGGATAAAGAAAGTGATCATTACCATCCCGGGGTTAGTTGCCCTAAATGCTATGAAAAAACCACGGAACAACAGCGTATACGTTTTGCGGAGAGGCATAAACAGATTGAGCTTGCCCGTCAACGCGGGGAAGATCATATAGGCTCAATCAAAATAGAAAAAAACTAGCTGAAACGAGTTGCAGAAAAAAAGAGGCATGGGTTGGCGATATATTCTTCCATGCCACAATGGCTGGTTTCACCAGCAGAGGCCTTGATTACTTACTATGCAGTCTGCAGCAGGAAGGTTGCTGAAATCTGCCTAGCTTTTAACACCCGATTCAATCCACTTACGTATACGATTTGAATCACCGGTGGGAGTGAGTTTTCCGTATGAATTCAGCAGCACGATAACAAGCGGCTGATGCGCTATCTCGGCCTGCATGGTAAGGCAGCGTCCTGCTTCGTGGATATAACCTGTTTTGCTCAGACGGATTTCCCAGTCTTTGCTTTTGAGTAGACGATTGGTGTTACCGTAACGCAGCGGACCACGACCCTTGTAGGGGTAAACCATCATCTTCTGAGTTGTTGTTGCCTTTCTGATTAGGGGATATTGTAGAGCACTACGAACCATAGTGACCAGGTCCCGGGCAGATGCCTTATTACCTGACTTGAGGCCGACCGGGTCGGCGAAGCGGCTGTTCTTCATGCCAAGGGATTGTGCCTTTTTGTTCATTGCCGTGATAAAGGCCTGCATTCCACCAGGGTAGGTGCGACCCAGTGCAGCGGCAGCACGATTTTCAGATGACATCAGAGCAAGGGATATCATTTGCTTGCGCGTGAGTGTAGCACCGTATTTAAGGCGTGACCCTGTTCCACGAATTGTGTCTCTGTCTGCTTTGCTGATAGTAATTTTCTGATCGAGTGGTAATTTTGCATCAAGAGTCACCATCGCTGTCATCAGCTTTGTGATGGATGCTATAGGGCGGGCATTATTCGCGTCCTTGGCATAAACGTCATTGCCATAGATGTCGACTACCAGAGCAGAGGCTGATTTAAGCTTTAATTTCTTAGGATTGAGCGAACGCCATTTTTTGCTTGAGGCTGCTTTGCGAGTTTGGCCGTCATCACTTAATTTCGCCAGCAGAATTGTGTCATCTGTAATGAACTCAACAGTACCGTTTGCCCCTTCATCTTTCGCTAATGAGGATGTGCTCAATAGTGTGAGGGCAAGGAAAAAAGCAAATGCTGGTTTATTCATCATTTATGTTTATTCATGTTTAACGGACTACAGGTTATTCTAAAGTTAGCATAAAATCACTAAGTATGGGGAGTCTATCTTATACGGCCGCATGATTGCAGGTGAAATGATGAAATTTAATCAAATTGGCGAAAGTGAGCTCAACGTATCAGAGCTCTGCCTGGGAACGATGACTTTTGGTGAGCAAAATTCATTGGCTGAATCCAGCAAGCAACTGGATTATGCCATCTCGCGTGGTATCAACTTCATTGATACAGCTGAAATGTATCCTGTACCGCCCCGTGCAGAGACACAGGGTTCGACCGAGCAGTATGTTGGCCAATGGCTTAAACAGCAGCAGCGCGACAAACTCGTTATCGCTACCAAGGTGACAGGTCCTTCACGTGGTTTTGAATGGATACGGGGCGGTCCGCGAATTAATCGGCAGCATATCGAGCAGGCTATCGATGACAGTCTGCAACGCTTACAGACAGATTACATCGACCTTTACCAGATACACTGGCCTGACCGGAATGTACCCATGTTTGGTCAGAGTCATTTCGACCCGAACCATGAGAGGGATACAGACTCTATTGCTGAGCAACTGCAGGTTTTTTCCGAGCTGGTGAAAGCAGGCAAGATTCGCTATCTGGGTCTCAGCAATGAAACGCCCTGGGGCGTAAGCCAGTTTATTTCTGTTGCCAGGGAAACAGCGACACCGCGAGTTATCTCAATCCAGAACTGCTTCAACCTGCTTAATCGAACCTTTGAATCAGGCCTGAGTGAGACTTGCTACCATGAAAATATTGGTATGCTGGCATATAGTCCTCTTGCTTTTGGCTTTCTGTCGGGGAAGTATCTTGAACCCGACACTACTGGACGTGTCACACTTTTCCCCGGCTTTGCACAACGTTACAGCAAGGTGAATGTCAGCGAGGCCGTTACGGAATATTGTAAGCTGGCAAAAAGTGCAGGCCTTTCGCCTACCGCTATGGCAATGGCTTTTGTCCGTCAGAAATCATTCGTAACGAGCACGATTATTGGTGCAACCAGTCTGCAGCAGCTAGAGGAAGATATAGATGGCGCAAGTATAAGACTGAGTAATGACCTGCTTGGCAAAATAGATTACATTCATCAGCGTTTTCCAAATCCGGCGCCCTGAAGCTCATAGACTAGTGGTATTTTGATACCATGTTACGACCAGAATTTTTGGACTGATACATGGCGTGATCCGCAGCACTCATTAATTCATCAATACTCGTTCTAGCGTCATATCTTTGACTGATTATGCCGATAGAGAGTGTTACAGCTATGTTATTTCCCTGCCAGCTTATAGGATGCTTCTCGACAGATATGCGCAGTTGCTCAGCTCTCCTGAACAGCGTTTTTTCATCACACCTGAAATGTGCAACGAATTCATCACCTCCATAGCGAGCAATTATATCGCCGGGCCGCATAGCCTTGTGCAATTCTTCAGCTACCCGGGTCAGGACATAGTCACCGGCAGCATGGCCATATTCATCATTTATTTGCTTGAAATTATCAATGTCCAGCAGCATGACGCCGATATCATCTTCGGATGGATTGCTGAGTGTTTTATTTAATGCATTTTCAAAGTAACGCCGGTTGCCTATCTCAGTCAGATAGTCACGTGTGCTTAATTCCCGCAGGCGGCTGTTTGCTTCGCGTAGTTCAGATGTCGCCTTGTTCACTTTCTTTTGCAATGAATCATTTAGCTGGCCAATTTCGTTTTTTGAAACACGCAGGCGACTGATAAGTGTGGAAAGTGCTTCCCACAACTGTATCACTTCCCTTGGGCTTTTCTCTGGTACCTGATCGAGGGCCCCATCGGCTGAGTAAATATCAAGTTTAATTGCATTGCAGGCGAGTGTGTTTATCGGTTTTGTGATCCGGCGGGACAGAAAATATGCGGCCAGGATAGCAATCAAAATACCAAAGATTGCCCATAACATAACATCAATAAGGGTCTCATTCACTGTTGTAACTATCTCTGATTTTGGTTGCGGGACCATGATACCCCAGCCGAGATCCTTGATGCCGGCATAACCGGCGAGCATATCTGCCTTCATGAAACTTGAATAGAATTCCATGACACCCGTTTCACCCTCAATCATTTTCTGTACGATCGTCCAGTGCGAGATATCACGAATCTCCCTGACCCATTCCGGGTTGGGGTGAGCAATCACCTGGCCCTTACTGTCAACGATGGCACTATGACCCTTCTCGCCAAAGCGTACTTTGCTTTGGATCAGCTTGATCGGTTCGAGGTCAAGTTCAGCAAACAGGATTGCCCTAATTTTCCCGCCGTTATCCAGTACCACCTGGCTTAAGGTAATTACGGGGTCGCCGGTAATATAACTGGCATGGACATCAGAAATGTCTGATATCTTATTATCCAGCACGGACTTAAAGCTGGGGTGGAGGCTGTAATCTGGTATCTTAGCTTTATTCAGAATTTCGTCTTTTACAGACAATGCCTTAAGTTTCCCATCAATTGAGAGCAGGGAAATTGCATTAAATCCATCAAGGTAATGAACAGACTGGTATACCAGCCGCTGATATTGAGCTAAATCCTTGTATGGAAGCTGATTGATGGTGCTGGCTAGTATCTGTAAAGACTGGCGATGGCTTTTGACATACATCTGCACAGGCGCAGAAAGGTTCTGCGCCAGCTGCTGATGCTTCTCGGCCAGCTGCTGATGTTGCTGATTCCACGCTGTCTTGTATATATGAGGCGCAATAATAACCACCGGTACTATAGACACCAGTATTATGCTGAATAGAACCAGGCGAGAAATCGACCGGTTTTTAACCACTCGAGCTGCTATGTCCAGAAACCCATGTGACTTTGATGATGATTATATGCATTTCTTTTGTCTCCTCTGCTGACAAAAAAGTATAGACCATTTCGTGTATATAGGTGGATGAGTTAGCTTTTTTCAACTAATCAGAGTGTTCAAAAGGGTTGAGGAGGACTGATAATAAATGGTTGTGATTATGTCACTGACCTCGATCTCGCAATGAGATACATTAGATTTACCATATATATAGTGTGCCCAGATGCCATGAAAAAATTATTTTTTATCCTCATTATTACCTTATATTTGCTAACAGGCTGTTCTGGTTCAGATTCATCAACTTCATCAGGAGGTGGAGCCACTAGTCCACTGAATAATGAAGAAGTGGAAACGCTGGTCTACATGCGTGAAGAAGAAAAGCTCGCTCGCGATGTTTATCGGACCATGTTTAATCGCTGGAACCTGCAGATCTTCAACAACATTGCAGCTTCTGAGCAAACACATATGGATACTCTTGCCGGAATGCTCGACATCTATGCCATCCCTGATCCAGTAACCAGTGATAGCACAGGCAGCTTTACAAACCCTGTCCTTGCTAGCCTATATAATCAGCTCATCGCTAGAGGAAATATCAGCGCTTCGGAAGCTATTGAAGTGGGAATATTGATCGAAGAGACAGATATAGCTGACCTGCAGAAGGCTATTTCAGAATCCACACATGATGATCTGGACCGCGCCTATGAAAACCTGTTGCAGGGATCAATTAACCACCTTCGAGCCTTCACTGCACAGGCAAATTGAAACCTGAAATATATCCAGATCAGAGAATCACTGCTGTCAGGGGCGCCTTGGTTTGACATAGGGAAACACGCCGAGATATTCGCGTGTCCACCAGTTGCCTGTGAGTGAGCGCTGTTCGGCAGAGGTAAAGTGGTACTGATAGGCCAGTACCCTGAGGTAACGCGGTGGCTTCTGCGGGAAAGGGTTGTCTTCGAGTAGGGCCAGTACCTGGGGCGAGCCTTCATGGAGTCGTCTTAACAGTTGTTGAAACCAGTAGTCATCCATACGTGACTGTGGTGGGATAAACCACATCATCCAGTCGAGACGAGGCTGATGCGGGATATTAAACCGCGGTGCTCTATCCAGCGCGCCGGGTTTGTATTTGAATACATAGCTATACCAGTTCCTGCCATCATAAGAACCCTGTATTTCCAGTTCCTGTCTTTCCGTCTGCATGGTAGGAAAGATATGAAAAATATGCCCTATGCCATAACGGTGAGTCATGGTAGCCGTTTTGCTGAGAACCGCTGGCACCGGGTTATTGCTTATCCGCCAGTAAAAAGACGTCAGGCTGGAGAGAAGAATTAGCGCAGCTGATAAACCCAGAGCTGTTTTTGAAAATGTACCTGCGGGGTGCCCCTGGTTAATGATCTTCTGCTGTAATCGTTCGGGTAGTAGCCGTGCCACCACTCTGTCATCTAGCAGGAACAGGCATAACAGTATGATCAGCAGGTTGACAAAATTATGATTACTGGTCGCAATAATGAGCAGCTGCATGGAGATAGTTACTGCTGCTGCAATCAGCCTGAAACGTCTAGGCAGGAAGATGAAAAACGGGATGATTAGTTCAGTAGCGAAGGTCAGTAACACACCGCCTTTCAGTATTACTTCGGGTAACTGATGAAAATACCAGCTGCCTATATGCGGCAAAGGCTGGGTCTCGAAATAGGTATTTAGTGCTGTTAGACCACTCCAGGCCGGGTCACCGCTTTCCAGCTTGAAAATACCGGACATAAATCGAAATCTGAAAAGCAGCCAGTGATAAAGAAATATAATCAGGCCGGTTGGGTTGCGGCTGAGAAAAATTGCAAGAAAGCCCGTTTCGAGCAGCAAGGTGTCCCATTGAAAGCCAAGAAATATTCCGCTGGCATGAAACAGCGACAGGTAAAGAACAAACATGCCAACAAGAGCAAGAAGTTGAGAGCGGCCTATGAATAATAGAACGGCCAGCAACGCTCCTCCATAGGCAGCACCTTTGAGGGCTGTATCCGAAGCATCAAGCCAGAATACATTGGGCAGCATCCACCAGGCCTGTTGTCCCATGTCTCTGTGGGTGTTGCTGAGAAGCTCGTGAAATGGAAGGAGTCCATTTGGCCCGGCAAGGCCGCTGATTTGTACTGCCAGCGAGAAAAATGCTGCAAAATAGATCAATGCCAGTATTTTCAGGAATAGCCAGCTGGTGAGTCGATACTCATCAGCGGGTTTGAATAATGCGGTAAATCTGTCTTTCATTCGGCTATATGAAGTGCTTTCAATGATTATTGATCACTATACTATTTTAGACTAGCTGGATTGTAAGTTGAAATGGTCAGTGTTTTGTTTTTCCGGTCTGGACGATCGGTTGTTTTTTATTGTACTGGCGTATGGTCAGATTTTTCGCCCTTTATGGGCGAGTGGCTTTTATGAAGGCCTTCCTGGCATTCACCCTTCGGGCCAGCCTACGGCTGTTCAAATCCGCTCCATGCGGATTTGTCTTTAGCCAAATAAAAGGTACCAAAAGAAAGGCCACCCTGCCGTGTTGGCCTTCG
>JGI861J16260_1000010_pt1 | contig 20437 bp, 23 predicted proteins | sample TiedelARG06_123m_FD_16260 | JGI IMG/M metagenome (IMG submission 16260)
TGAAATGTCTTGCCTGGTAAGGACAGGCAGCCATGCAATAACGACAGCCGATGCACCAGTCGTAGTCTACTACGACGATACCATCCGGCTCGGTCCAGGTTGCTTCAACAGGGCAGGCCTTGACGCAGGGAGGGTTGTCGCAATGCATGCACTGCATTGGAAAGTAGTGCTTTCCCTCAACCGGTACAGTATCTGAATTGTAGTAATGATCGCCCTCATGCAGGTTCAGGTTATCCCGGTCCAGTTCCAGCACACGAATGTACTGAGTGTCGCGGCTTAGGTTATTTTCCTTTACACATGCGTGTACGCAATCACGATAGCCACGACATTTGGAAACATTGATCGCATAACCGAATAGCACACCTTCAATAGCCGCGGTATCTTTACAGCGTATATCCACACCATAACGGTTTTTGGCCTTGCGCTCGATGCGCTCGAGAGTCTCCCTGATCTCTATATCTGACATTTCACGGTAATGTTGCTGGAAGAAATCGGCGAAGGTATCACTCAATGTATGCCCACCCCAGGCAGCATGAGTTGCAGTGGCGACACCACCAGCCGCTGCCAGGCCACCGAGCTTTTTCAAAAAATGCCGCCGTGCCGGCTTAGCGTGATCTGTTTTCATCTTAGCCGGTCCACCATTGCTCATTGCCATACCTCCTGGTGGTGATGCCCATTGTCGCCGACACCTCTGCCTAATGGTTTCCAGTGCTCTGGTCTTTCAAGCCCCATACGTATTACCGGCCCTTCCATTGGTGCGCGTGGCTTGTGTGCTGGCGCATGCTGGTAATGGCAAGCTGTACAATTCAAAATCTGGCGTGTTCCCTGCCAGTTTCCAATTCTTTTTCCGTGTGCCCCGTAGACCCAGTCTCTGGCCTGGTTGACATGGCACTGGCTGCAAATAAGGTAAGCATCATCGAAATCGATCTTTTCTCCTTCCAGCGTGACCAGACCACCGGATCCTTCCAGGTGGTGACAGGTCATGCACCAGAATTTACCCTTGCCATGCAGGCCGTGTTTCAGCTCGAAATCATCGTGCGGACGTTTCAGAATACGTGGAGATGTATCGCCTTTTGTCCATTGATGACAATTTGAACAAGGGTGCATTTCAGCGTTTTTCTGGCTCGGGATTACCTCAAATGTCGGCATATTGGTAAATATCGCCATTGCTGGTTTTGTAGATGCAGAATAGTCCGGTGATGCAATGGTTGTATCGCGTAGACGAGTACCCGGTGTGGGAAGGACAGGCTTGCTGTCAACTTCTGCTGGTGTCGTATCTTCGGCGGTAATCCCACTCCAGTCCCAGTCAGAATCGTCATCACTTGCCGCCGAGGAGAGGTCGGAGGCAACGCCTTCCAGTTCCGGGTTAGATTGCGGATCTGCAGCAAAAACCGGGAGGATTAACAGAGAGAAAATAGCCAGCGTCAGGTATTTATACAATGACGCTGGCTTTTGCCAGCACAAGACAGGCCTCTTAGAACCTGACTTCTGCGGATGCAGCAAGTTTTGGCTTCATAAGCTCTGCTGGAACTTTGTCCTTGAAACCTTTCTTCAAGGGAGGCAGCAACAGGTCATAAAGGGCCTCAGCACGTATAATCGCAGTGCCAGGCTGGTTTGGTATGTCATATTCCAGCGTGCGGGTTTCATTTGGCTTCATGCGTGTGTCCGCAAGTATTTGTGTTGCCTTGGGCGGCATCGTGGGTTTGTTTTCTGTATCACCCAGTGTAAGCCAGAAAGCTGCCTTGGGGTCATCCTTGATTGGATGTACCTTGAAGTTTTTCCACAGTTCTTTACCGTCTTTATCGTAGGCTGCAATCTTGATGAAGAAGTTACGGAAAGGCGCGCCAGTCGGGAAGGAATGCGGCAGGCGATTTTTCAGCGTGATTTTAGCCTTGATACTGTCAGCGGACTTCTCGGTATCCAGTGTCAGTGCCAGACCGCGGGTAACCATTTTTCCGTCATGTCCACCGGCAGCTGAATGATCTGCAATGGTGACAGTTTCACCTGGTACCACAACACCATCCTTGAGTTTTGCAACGGTTACATTCGCCATATGACAAGACTGGCAGGATACCGTATTCATGCTGTCCCGGTATTCCTGTCCAGTGCTGCAAAGGGGAGTACCATGTGCGTTACTGCGCTTGTCATGACAACCCATGCAGATATCATTGCTCTTGAACAGTGCTGCCTTATTACCCTGAAGCGGGACTGTGTGGTTGATCGGGGTTGGCCATTTAGAACCTTCAGCGACGCGTTCAGTGGTATAGGTGTTTCCCTTTGGACCATGCAGGCTGGTGGTGTCAATTTCGTATGCATCAATACCAAGCTGAGGCTTACCCTCTTTGGATGTACTGCCCTTGAAGGCGGTAAAGCTATGACAGCTGACACAGCCGACGCCATCAGAGTAGGCCTGTTTGGTATCCAGCTTGGTCTTTTTATCCATCGCCGCAACGGGTGCATGGCACTTCATGCAGACCGGGTATTTTTTGTTGGCCTTGAGGACGACACCTTCGGTTTTCGGGTCACCCGCGACTTTATTATAAAAAGCCGCATGAATCGGATCATTCAATGCTGAAGCATTGGCATGCATTGACCCCTTCCATTGATGGTAAATTTCCTCGTGACATTGTTTGCAGGCCTCGGGTGCAACATCATGGATGGAGCCCTTTTGTTCAGCTGACCATGCACTACCTGTTGCCAGGCAAAGCAGGGCAAAGGCCGACATAAAACGACTTGGAAGTCTTAGCATTGGTAAATCTCCTGTGTTGGTAGCGGCCATGCGTTGTTGGCATGGCCTGTATTTTTAGTATTTTTTTATAGCACCATGAAATATAGGTCAATACACAGTATAAAAATATGATCTAGATCAAAAAAATGAACGAAAAAAGCCAACAATATGAATAGATACTGATCAAATTCTGTCTTTCCTAAATCTATTTTTTTGTCCACAGGCCATGGAGAAGAATAAAGGTCTATCGCAGGTGAATAATGAAACGAACAGGGTATGAGGAATACCATGAATTATCGGTTTACATGGATGTGCTAAGAAGAGGATTTTGATGCTGACGATTTACTAACGTTCAACATCATGCATTCGCAGCCACACATAATCGATAATTCAAACTCAGGGATCTTGCTTATGCTTCAATCTAAAACGACTTACAAGACTTACTATATGGATAGTGTATGGGATGCCTGACTGGGCTGTCTGTCCTGTAACCCACTTTTCAGGCTTTATTTATCAGGAGATAGTTTGACATAGGTCAAGTACACAGGGGCTGCTGTCATGCAATATAATAAGCAGATTTTCCCCAGTTTGTGTATTTCTGCCCGGCAATTAATTCGCCGGGCTTTTTTTTGCCTGGAATTTAGCGACTCTCGATGTAATGATGGTAGCTTATTAACGTATAAATAAGGACGAATAAATAATTAGGCAAATGACCGACAGTCACTATCGACAAATTGCAATCTGCTGGAACTCAATATGCCAGGAGTTACATTTGCATTTATGTGACAGTTTAATGACATAGAAAAACCATGATATACGATCAACTGCAGCCTCAGAAGCAGGTCGGCAGGAAGTTTGAACTGATCTGTACCGAATAGTGATTGCTTTTTAATCTAAGCAAAGAATAAAAGGACCACTGTTGGAGGTGGGCTAAATAATATCGCCAGATGGACATTTATATTAAGCAAAACCGCTACGAGTGCCCTGAAGATTAATAAACGGTAAACTCATTCAAACGAAAATCGAAGATTTTTTATAAAAAATCGGACATTCAATAATTACTGATATTTATGGAGCAAAATTAATGAATAGAATAGTGGTTTTAGCTGTATTCCTGACTTCACTTATAAGTGTTCCAGCATATGCCGAAAGCAAGCCATTCATCGAAACTCGAACTATTAATCCTGACTTGGCTAATTTAGCGGCCTTGAGTGCTGCGAGTAAATGTGCCGAGAGCGGCTACCAGGTTGCTGTTGCCATTGTTGACCGCAGCGGAACCCTTCAGTCTTTTATGCGGCACCCTCTTGCGGGTTCACATACTGTTGATGTAAGCATTAATAAAGCCATGACAGCCGCTTCATTCAAGACTGCTACAAAGGAGATGATGCTAAATCCTCGCCTTAAGCAACTTAACTATGTAGAGGGTGTGCTGATGATAGGCGGTGGTATACCGATTCTTATCGGCGGGCACTTTTATGGCGGTATTGGCGTTTCAGGTGCACCAGGTGAAAAAATGTCAGGAGATAATGACCACACCTGTGCAGAAGCGGGTATTGAGAGCATCAGTGAGGCTATCGAATTCTCTGATTGATATTTTATATCACATCCGAGGCATTCAATGAGGTTGACCGGTATGATAAAGGCGCACCAGTCAGCGATTTTGATAACTTTCAGAAGTTATCCTGACGGCTCACCTGCATTACATTCGATGTAATGCACTTTTGTATCAATAATGTTTGATTCACATAGGCTGATATACCGGTAAGCCGGCGGAAGCGTATCTGCGCGATTAATGTAGTCGGAATTCACTTTAAACTGGTAACAGCTTGAAGGTGTCGCGAGTAAACGCAAGCTGTCCAGTTGCTGGTCAAACTCCTGATGAACATGTCCAAACAATAATAGTGTCTTCTGAGGATGCTTATTGATGACCTGTAATAATTCAGTTTTATTTTTTAAACCGATCTTATCTAGCCAGGGACTGTTTACTAATACCGGCGGGTGATGAATGGCGATAATATTAAACTGACCATTGTTATCATTCAGATAGTCATCAAGCTGCCGTAAACAATGTTGAGATATCATTCCATGATGTTCATTTTCGACCTGGCTATTTAGCAGGACAAGCGAGGATTTAGCAAATCTAAACAGTTTTATAGTGCTGTTCGGGCTGGTGGGAATGATCTGTCTTAATAATTCAGGATTGTCATGATTACCGGGAAGGCAGAAAATGGGTATTTCATATTGTTCTATGACAGACTTGAAAAGAGTATAGCTTGCTTCGTTTCCCGTTTGAGATATGTCGCCTGTAAACAACAAAAAATCTATATCCGGGTAACGCTTGATACTGTCAGCCAACACGGTTTCTAAACTGTCTTTAGTATTTATACCATGGAATGATTCTCTCGCATGATCAACTAAGTGGGAGTCCGTAATGTGTATAAATTTTAAACTCCCTGTATGATTGTTCAGTAAATATTCGGACATATGCAGAAGAGGTTGCTTAAGATATTGCTGTGGTATTGGTTCGTATGAATTTTGACAGTATCTGGATAATAAACAAATGAAAATTATTCACAAGATTAATCCTTATCTGGCCGGCTTATTTCTACTGTTATGTGTCAGTTTTGCTTCCACTGTGCATGCTGCAGATGATTCACTGGTATCAGCAACAACAGAGAGTATACACTTCCGTGCTTCCTACAAAAGCAAGGTAGTGCCGCTGCCACTAAATCGCATTCATAGCTGGGTCCTGCATATCGAGACACTTGATAGTAAGCCTGTCGAGAAGGCTGAGATTGCCGTATACGGCGGCATGCCCGCGCATAAACATGGTCTTCCTACTGAACCACAGGTAAGTGAAATAGGGGATGGCGATTACCTGGTGGAAGGGATCAAGTTCAGCATGATCGGATCGTGGCAATTGTGGTTCGATATCCGTGCTGATGGCATTACTGATCAAGTGATATTTGATATCGATCTGTGAGAACACATAGAGTTTGAATAGCCTGCATGCCGGTCAAACTTTCTGACAATACAGACATAAGAGATGAATTATACAGCGTGATAAATATGCCGTTAGTCAAGAAGTTGTGTTCTACATTTTGTCTCTTTTTTTTATTAATCCTCAGCATTCAGGCTGCAGTGGCTTCTGGCTGGAATAAATCAGAGCTCGCGTTGTTAAAGTTGCAATGGTTAGGCAGTTTGCCTGCACTGCCAGCTGATCCAACAAATATATTTGCCGATGATCCCGCTGCAGCAAAACTCGGACAAAAACTTTTTTTTGACAGTCGATTTAGTGCCAATGGAAAGGTGGCCTGCGCCACATGCCACGTGCCTGAGAAACATTTTACAGATGGTCTGGCGAAGTCCATAGGCGTTGGTGAAGCATCACGCAGTGCACCGTCCATACCAGGTATTGCCTACAGCCCCTGGTTTTTCTGGGATGGGCACAGTGACAGTCTTTGGTCGCAGGCCCTCGGGCCCCTTGAGTCAGCAGTAGAACACGGTGGTGACAGGTCACAGTATGCCCGTATTATTTATACTGACCAGTCCTACAAAAAGGCGTATGAAAGCCTGTTTGGTGAATTACCAGATCTATCCAACGTAAAACGTTTCCCGGCAAATGCCGGGCCGGTTGCGGATCAGACCTCAAATATAAGATGGCAGGCAATGTCAGAAACAGATCGCAAGGCCATCACGCGAGTATTTGTAAATATCGGGAAAGCAATCGCTGCATATGAGAGATTGTTAATGCCGGCGCCGTCACGTTTTGATCAATATGTAGAGGCGCTGCTGAATGGCGATTCGGCAGGAGACAATATTTTGACGAATGATGAAGTTGCAGGTTTAAAGTTCTTTGTTGGCAAAGCCATGTGTATTACATGCCACCAGGGGCCATTATTAACCAACAATGGTTTCCATAATGTAGGTGTACCAGACCCTGCAACAATAAAACCAAAATACCTGCCTCCGATATTTCATGTGTTAAAAGATAAACCTGCAGTTGATGAAGGTCGATATAGAGGTATCCGACAGGCCTTGAAAAGTGAGTTTAACTGTTTAAACGAATACAGTGATGCGAAAGAGGATGATTGCGCGGAATTGAAATTCGCAAATACGAAACACACTACAACCTTGGGCGCTTTCAAGGTTCCCTCTCTGCGTAATGTTGCAGAAACTGCACCCTATATGCATAGTGGACAATTTAGTTCGCTTACAGAAGTTTTGCAGCACTACAATACAGCACCTAAAGCACATATCGGGCACAACGAACTGTTGCCTCTCAATCTGCAGCAAAGGGAGCTGGAGCAAATTGAAGCCTTTCTGCATAGCTTGAGCAGTCCAGCAGGTGAGGAAGAAAATTTATTACGACAGCCCTGAGATCTGCTTTTAATTCTCAGCTCTGGGTGCAGTCAGCGTTCGGCCAGGACCTGTCTAAATTAACTTTCATATAATGCTAACGACAGGTTCAGAGATTTAGAATTCGGTCGTAGCACGCAGTCCGAAGTTCCATCCACTGTGTTGTATATATTACTGTCTAAATTGCTTGTGTGCAGGAGATGAAAAAAAACCGTTTAGCGGCTATTTGGCGAGGTTGAACAAATAGCATAAACGGTGAAGGTATGTTTCAGTGGCAGGGAAACCCCTGTGAATGACGCATATCATGGGCAGCGTTATGGACTGCTGATGTATTTACAAAACCGGCTGCATAGATTATTACGGCTCCTAACATAAAGGCAGCGACAAGCTGCAGTGGTTTAGAAATTGCGGTCGAGATCGTTGAGCTATGCTGGGCGGGAGCGGTAGAAGCCTGGTTCTGCATATTTTTTCTCCTGATTGTTTGAACAATAAATATCTCACATAACGTCTGCTCATATGCCATCTCTTCATGAGCTAGAAGCTATATAAGCAATTTCATAATTCTCTAATAAATCAAGCTAATGGATAGCACAATTAACTTGAAAATTAGTCTAAATGAGGCGATTTATTAGTCCAAGACTTTGTTGTTATCAAACCCATAAGTTTTGACTATAGAAGCAGGTGTGGCAGTTACAGCCTGGCTGTCAATGTCGCATTGGCAAGAAAGCAGGTGCAGTCTATCGAATTAAACAGGATTCGAGGCTTTCCTGCCAGGTTCTGCAGTCAATGCTTGCAGGATTCCGTCCCAGAATTGCAACCTGACAGCAAGCGCCTGTTCAGCTACTTCCGCTGCTTGTTCAAGTTTTATACTGGAACCTTCACAAAGATCCTGCAGCAGACGAATGGCAAGGGGACCATGATCCTGCTCATCAAGCTGTATATGGCGCTCGAGATAGAAGATTAGGGCTGGTGAGTCATTTGCGTTTAACTGTAATCCTTTGATCAGTGATCGAAATAACTCTGGCACCAGGGTTTCCCGTCCAAAAGCGAGTATGGCAGCCACAAGGTGAACCCGGCTACGTCCAATAATATCAAAGGTGAATGACATGAACTGCCTGGCCGGTGCAGGAACATCTGATATTTGTAACGCAGTCTCAAGCCCCTGGTCGGTTACCGTGTCAACGAATTGGGTAATTGTCTTAACATCTGCTCCGGCCTCGACCATAGCATGGCAGTAACTTTCAAAGTGGCTGGCATGAGTGGTGCCCGGCGAGTCAGTAAATGTGTAATCAGATTCTTCTTCGAGAACAAGCTGATTTATGAAATTAGCATGGAGAGGATTATTCGGTGGTACCCATGGCAGGGTGGCGGGTGCAATTTTCAGTTGAAGTGATTTGATCACGGACATGAAGTCCCATACCGCATAAACATGGTGTTGCATAAATACAGCCAGTTTTTTTTCATTTCGAATCGCAGCATAAAGCGGGTGATTAGCAAGCTGTAGACGAAGTGAATGATATCGTGATGAGAGTAAATCGGTTTGAAACAGGTCTTCACTCACGGCTTTAGCCTATTAACTGGTTTTGCAGGCACTTCAGCACTCGCGTGAAAACCTTTGGGTCATCCTGCGACCTGGCAAGCACTAGCGCCCCCTGAATGCTGGCTACAGTAAATTCAGCAGTATCCGTGGCCTTTTTGGGAGCGAGACCATTACGTTTTAATGTATCAGCCAGCGCTTCGCACCATGATGTGAAATAGGTATTGACCCGGGTCGCGAACTGATCCCGCGTATCATCAAGGGCGAATGATCCGAGCAGGCAAATACGATTTCCCGAGCAAAAATAAAAATCGACATCGGCAAACATTTGCTTAATGCCGGCCTTCGGGTTTTCATTATTACGCAGGTTAGAAAACACATGTGTTTCAAACCATTCTTCTACGTCATCGAGTACAGCCTCAGCCATCTCTTTTTTTCCATTAGGGAAAAAATGATAAAGACTTCCTTTGCCAAGGCCTGTACGCAGGGTGATTTGAGAAAGAGATGTGCCTGAGAATCCGTGCTGTCTGAACACTTCCCCTAACAGCGGGATTACATCCTGTTTTTCCGCAACTTCACGTACCATTTATTTACAGCCCCAACTCAGTTAAGCCAGGGTAATCATCCGGGCGAGGGCCCTGTTCCCAGAGAAATTTACGTTCAGACTCATCGATTGGCACATCGTTGATACTGGCTTCACGGCGACGCATCAGGCCGTGTTCGTCAAATTCCCAGTTTTCATTGCCATGTGCGCGGAACCAGTTACCAGACTCATCATGCCATTCGTATTGAAATCGCACTGCTATGCGGTCGTCAGTATATGCCCAGAGTTCCTTAATCAGGCGGTAATCATGTTCACGAGCCCACTTGCGTTTTAGAAATGCGACGATCTCCTCTCGCCCATACAAGAATTCTGAACGATTGCGCCATCGGCTGTCTTCTGTGTATGCCAATGAAATATTCTCTGGATCTTGTATATTCCAGGCATTTTCAGCCATTCGAGCTTTTTGCATTGCAGTTTCACGTGTAAAAGGCGGCAGCGGTGGACGATCAGTCATGGTAAATCTCCTTTATTAATGTACCGAAAGGTAAAGACTATACCAATGAGTACAATTTGTAAAACATCACAATGGTTCAGTGCATATTTCTTCAAGTATTAGTTTGAGTCATGTACTGGATTTCGCGGAGTAAAATTAGCTTCATGCTTCGCAGATATTAGCCAGAGCACGGACAGGTATGTCATTATGAGATACTGATTCAAACTTGATGAGACGATGGCAGCAATTGAGCAATCACGAATAAACAGTAATGATAAAAGGATTGATAGACAAGCTGGTTAATGTGCTTTCAGTAGGCAACAGGCCGTTACGTATATTTCTGTTTGGCGGTGTATTGATATCATATTTCACCATACCCTTACTGGGCATGGTTTTTGGCATAGATACAGATACCGGTGCGGATATCGACATTCCTAACGCCATATTGATGACACTTTCCATCATGATTGGCTTTGCTACTTCTTATGCTGTTATGCGCTATCTGGACAACTACAGGCAAAAGCACACTGATGATATTACGGAGTAAAAGCCTTTCGATACGTAATTCAACTTGAAACTCCTGGCCATTATTAAGAAACTGGATTAGGTACGAGGTGGTTCCTTATTTCCCGATGGCCAGACCATTGCATAAGTCGACTTATCTACCTTGCCACGGTTGTTAGCAATGGTAATTTCAGCACCATGTAGTTTGACGGCCTGATTGATAGGGCTGTTAAAGATTAGCTGTCGAAACTGTCTGTATTCGATGCCGCTAAACATGTCATCCTTATGTTGAAGATAAGCATGCAGACTCGGCAAGGTAAATGACCAGCAGTATTGATCTACAGTAAAATCCTGTACCTGCTTTAAATTTGTAAACAGTGAATTATTTTTATCAGCCACTTGTTCAAAAAAGGAAACCAGTGCCTGCTGAATACTTTGCATAAATTCGTATTCCAGTAGTTTGGTTCATGAAAAAGAATAATCGCCCTGACTATTGTAGATGTAGGGCCATTAGTGAACAGTAACAGTCGCCACCTCAGCTGACGACGACAAATTGCAGTACAATGTTCTCTACGTTATAAAACGTAGAGAGTTTTGTCTGCACTAACAAATATGGAAACAGTTATTACCAGGAACTATAACCTAAAAACTTTCCATTAAGCGTGATGACAACGCGATCACCCTTAGGATCTTCCTGTTTGTCGATATCCATTGAAAAATCGATGGCGCTCATAATTCCATCACCAAATTTTTCACCAATGATTTCTTTGATCGTATCGCCATATACGCCGACAATTTCATACAGTCGATAGACGACGGGGTCCTGTGGAATTGTCTTGTCCCATGCCTTATGTGGAAATTCCTGCAGTGCCACAGCAACATCATCATCAAGGTCAAGAATTCCGCACAGGCGTTTTGCGACTTCCTCAGATGTGCTGTTCATCCCGAAGCAGGCTGATGTTACCCAGGTGGCACCCATGCCCATCTCACTGGCAATGCCTTCCCAGGTAAGCCCTTTGGATTTTTTTGACGCGATGATGAGATCGGTCATCTGTTCTTTGTTCATTTCGTATCCTCGATCTAGTAGTAATCAATAATAATGGATTGTTAGATGTAAAAAATTTCACTTTCTTCAGTAATAAAATATTGCGTATTAAGCTGTACTTAGAGTTGAATGAAACTACACATTTAATAATAAATTATATATATAGGTCATTAAATTGACCTGATGTAGTCTAGAGAGAGGGTGCCTCGCGAATCCAAGAGTTTGTTCTTATCAGCCTCATAGGGGTTAACTATAGAGCTAGAGAGTATTTTTCAGTATAGGCATGTAACTTACTGAGAATACGCTGGAAACATCTTTCCTGTATGTGGATGATGCGTCTGCAGCGATGGCTAAAAGCACAATTGCACGACAACACTGACTCGAATAACATCCACAACACCGAACCAATGAGATAGCCTGATGTATACAAACTTCACCCCTGAACAACTAAATTCACCTGGCATGGCCGATGTCGATGATGCACTGACCCGGTGTTTGCAATGTGGTTATTGCCTGGATATCTGCCCGACGTATCAAATCACCGGTGATGAAAATGAAACATCGCGTGGGCGCATAAAGCAGATTAAAGAGATGATCGAGCAGGGCGGAAGACCGGATGAAATAACAGTCAAGAACATCGACCGTTGTATGTCATGCCTGGCATGCATGTCGACCTGTCCTTCATTTGTAAATTATATGCGCCTGGTGGATCATGCCCGTGAATATATCGAGGATAACTATCCACGGCCTCTAAATGAACGACTGCAGCGCTGGACGTTGGCAAAAGTTCTGCCACACCCTGATCGGTTTCGTCTGCTAATGCGCGGGGCCCAGCTGGCGAAACCCCTGACCTTCGCCATGCCGGGCAAAGTACGCGATATGATGCAGTTCGTGCCGGATAAGTTGCCGCCGCCAAGCCCAAATGACAATGCACAGGTGCTTCCGGCCATCGGTGAACGAAAACAACGTGTGGCGCTGATGACAGGTTGTGCACAAAAAGCACTGAACACGGACATCAATGATGCAACAATCCGAATACTGCGCCGTCATGGTTGTGAAGTTGTCATCGCACAGGATGCCGCCTGTTGTGGTGCACTGACCTATCATATGGGCAAAGCAAAGGAGAGTCGTGTCGCAGCCGCACGAAATATCCATGCCTGGATGAAAGAAGTGAATGGTGCAGGGCTGGATGCAATCGTTATAAATACAAGCGGTTGTGGCACTGTGATAAAGGAATATGGCCACATGTTTCAAAATGAAGCGTTGGCAGAAGAAGCTGCGAAGATATCAGGGCTGGCTAGAGATATTTCCGAGTTTCTGTCGAAGATCGATCTGGATAAGAAGCTGAAACCGGCTATGCGCGTGGCATACCATGCCACCTGTTCACTACAATATGGTCAGCGGATCAGGTTTGCCCCAAAGAAGCTGCTCAAAGCAGCGGGTTTCACCGTTCTTGAACCCAGGGACTCACATACCTGTTGTGGTTCTGCAGGAACCTATAACCTGCTGCAGCCTGGAATCTCGGCGCAGTTGAAAGAGCGTAAGGTCAAGGCACTGGAGCAGGGCGCACCGGATGCGATCGCTGCGGGCAACATCGGTTGCATGATACAAATTGGCTCTGGCACCGGGCTGCCGGTAGTCCACACGGTTGAGCTGCTTGACTGGGTCACAGGTGGGCCTGTGCCTCGTGCTCTGGAAGGAGTAGCCAAAGAGGCGCCTGTTGCTGAGTAATTCAATAGACTAAGTTTACAATCAGGAGGTTGTGTCTGCCGATCCATACTATCGTGGGTCTGTTTTCTGCCTCCTCACTATGTGATGAACAGGTTATCCTCATGATAACCCTCTGCCAGGGGGCAAGGTTTCTTCTTTCGAAGAGGGGTTTCTTCAAGTCTTCGCTTGGACCATTCGGTAGCCAGCCCGATGAAAGTTTCACAGGCGGGACTTTTGTAACCTCCTTTTCGGCTTATCAGTGTGATTTCCTTATTCGGGAACACGGGTGCCAATACTATCGGATAAAGTCCGCATTGGGTGCGAATAATGCTTTTAGGTAGAATGGTTGCCAGTGGGCCGGCCTGGATCAATTCAATTATCACGCTGAGTGAATCGGTTTCGATAGCGATACGTGGCGAAATATTGTTCTTGCTAGTGTACTGATCAACAATGCGTCGTAAGGCAAAGTCGGAATTAAGTAAAACCAGCGATTCCTTCTCAAACTCCTTTGCACTCACTCTTTCTTTCTGCCCTGCGCGTGGGTGGGCGTTGCCGACAGCCAGGCAGAGTGACTCTTCAAATAGCATACGGGTCTCAATCCCACTTGCTCGTGCTTCTGACGAAACTCGCTTACTAAATGCAATGCCGACATCAATACGGTCTTCTGCTACCGCAACTTCTATATCGTCTGCGGGCATTTCATGCGTACTCAGGGTAATACCTGGATAGCGACTGTTGAAGTTCTCTAACAGGCAACAGGTCAGGTGATCAGTGATTGGCGTCCATCCCAGGCGCAGTGACCCGCGGCTAAGATTCAATACATCATGAATGGCGCGGGTTCCCGCATCCAGTTCACCCCATGCCCGACGGGCATGCTGCAGGTAGACTTTGCCAGCATCAGTCAGTCTCACTGTGCGCCCGGATCTATCCAGAAGTGGTGAATTAAGAGTCTCCTCTAGCTGTTTGATTTGTTGAGATAAAGTAGGTTGTGAAACATACAGTGCCTCGGCCGCCCGGGTATAGCTGCCATACTCAGCGATTGCAATAAGATACTGCAGTGAACGGGGGAAGATGTCTCTTCTTTCCATAGATAAATCCTATGAGGTTGATAATTACAAAGTCTTGGACTAATAACTCATCACATCTTTAGACTGTAATCAAGTTAATTGAGCAGCCTATAAGTTAAGTTTATTAGTAAATGCTTAATATGCTTATGTAGCTTAAATAGAAAGAAAAAGACTGTTCGTCATTATTATAAATTTAACGAAGGAGTCCGTGACTATGTTACCACCAGTAAGACAGAAAGTGATGCGGCATCTCAATATTGTCGGCCAGTTACAGCCGGCACTGCATGAGCAGACGCACGCACCCTCTCCCGATATGATCGATAACGCCCACTTCAGGGCTTATACACGGTCCGCGCATGATATCGGCGGTGAGGCTGATATATCCATTACTTTGGAAGAAAAAGAAGAAGAAGTGTGGGAGCACAACACTTTTGTGACCTGCGAAGTCCTGGCCTGGCGTGGTGTCTGGAATGCTGAAGAGCGGCGTCGCCGGCAGAATGTTGAAGTTGGCCAAACGATATACCTGGGCTTGCCGTATTACGGTCGTTGGCTGTTGACAGCGGCAAAGATTCTTGTCGACAAACAGTTTATCACGGCGACTGAATTACAGGAAAAAGTTGCGGAGGTGAGAAAACGTTATGAGTAAACCACATTACGATAGAGAACATCATGTAAAAAAGGCCAGCGGCATTGGTGATCCGCAATGTTTCAAAGGCGAAGCACCTGAAGCCATGTTCAAGGTTGGCGACAGGGTTCGAATAAAAGATCTGCCTGACCTGTTTTATACCCGTACACAGGGGTATACAAGAGGTGCTCAGGCAACTGTCACCGAACTGGTCTATGAAAGCCCACCTGCAGAAGACGAATCGTGGGACAACACTGAAAATGTCGAGTGGTTTTATAGCGTAGTTTTCGACATGAAAGAACTGTGGCCTGACTATCCTGATACTTTCTCCAGCGACACGGTAGAAACCGAGATTCCAGAACATTATTTAGAGGCGTGCTAATCCCTTCACGGGTTATGTAGAACGCACCAAACAGAATTAGATATAGAGGAAAACAATATGTCAGATGATCACGATCATGAACATGAACACATCCATCCACCCGCTCCGATGGTAGATGAAGTAAGTGAATTCGAAGTACTGGAAATCGCTGTACGTGAACTTGCTATTGAGAAAGGTCTTTTTACCCAGGAAGATCACAACCAGTGGACAGATTATATGCACACACTTGGCCCGGCACCGGCGGCGCGCCTTGTTGCCAAGGCCTGGCTCGATCCGGAATACAAGAAGCTTTGCGTCGAAGATGGTGTCAAGGCAAGTCTGGATGTCAATATTGACTGGGTAAATACCATGCCGACGAAGTTCGGTACGCCAAGTGATTACTGCAACTTGCGTGTCATGGAAGATACTCCGACATTGAAGCACGTTGTTGTATGTACCTTATGTTCATGCTATCCGCGGCCGATACTGGGTCAATCACCTGAGTGGTACCGGACTCCAAATTATCGCCGTCGCATTGTACGCTGGCCACGGCAGGTACTGGCTGAGTTTGGTCTGCAGCTGCCTGATGACGTCGAGATCAGGGTTGTCGATTCAAACCAGAAATCCCGCATGATCGTGTTGCCAGTGCGACCAGAAGGCACAGAGGGCTGGACGGAAGATCAACTGGCAGAAATTGTCACTCGCGATTGCCTGATTGGTGTGGCTGTTCCGAAACCGGGTGTAACAAATAATGCCAAGCGACCCGTGCGCAAGGCTATCAATCCATATAAGCATTGAGCCAAGCAGGAGACATTATGACTGAAGTTAACCCAGGTTACATTGAGCTGGACGAGGAGATGTCGAGCAAAGAGCTGGATTCGTCACCAATAAACCTGCTTGAGAAAATCAAGCAGGAGGGGAGAGTATGGGACGATCTAAGTGAAGAATATGGTGTGGAGAACCCTGACCCGCCATGGAGAATCAGTCTGGAGAGCACTTGTGATGCACTCGCCGGCGGTTATTGGGCTCCTTTTAATATCTGCTTACCCAAGGATGAGCGCAAACCAGTAATGGCAGATGATAAAAAGATTGATTCAAATGAACGTCGCTGGGAAGAGGACAAGCTTGTCGATGAGCATTATGCCGATGTGCCATTTCCTGAAAGACAATTATTGGCGCTGGCACATTCAATGATTCGCCGCGGTTTGATCGATGAGAATGAATTGGCGAAGAAAATGAAGAATGTCGACAAGCGGCTAAATATCGGCTACGACGATTAGCACAACGATACGGACACTCGATAATACTAAATGTAGGGATTGACGATTCATGACAATTAAATTTTTGCAGTCCTCATGCGGTAGTGACAACCCGTCACGAGCCGGATTACCTTTGTTACCCAACGGCTTGGTAGAGGACCTTGAGTGGTCAAATGGATGTATCGATGGAATATCTACTGAACTAACTATGGCAGGAAAATATTGAGATGGGTATTCGCGGCGTAAATATAGAGATTGATAATCTCACCCACCGTTACACCCCCAGTAGCCCGTTAACATTCGAGAGTGTGAACGTTCAGGCAGATCCCGGTGAGTCGCTGGTCATCATCGGCCGCTCCGGTTGTGGAAAATCGACACTTCTGCATATTCTTGCCGGTCTGCTGGATCCTACAGGCGGTTCGGTGAAACTTGATGGTAAGAAAGTGGAAGGAACATCCCCACGCTGGGTAATGATGTTCCAGGCACCGCATCTCTTTCCCTGGATGACAGTAAGAAAAAATGTTGGTATTGGTCTCAAATTTGCCAGTTGGCCAGAAAAGAAAATTCGTGAGCGCGTCGACTATGCCCTGGGTCTTGTGCATCTTGAAGAGTATGCAGATAAAAACACCCAGGACCTGTCGGGTGGTCAGCAGCAGCGTGTTGCGCTTGCCCGTTCGTTGGTGATGGAACCCGAATTGTTGCTTCTGGATGAACCTTTTTCTGCCCTCGACGCATTTACCCGTTCATCTCTGCAGCACGATGTGCGTGAGATATCAAAGGAACTGGGTATCAACCTGGTGATGGTCACCCATGATATTGACGAGGCGGTATTGATGGCCGACCGTGCGCTGATCATGGCTGGAGCACCAGGCAAGATTATGCACGATATACGGGTTGATCTTCCTGATCCACGCGAACGCAATGACCCGGCTGTGCGGACCAAACGTAAGGACCTTATGCAAATCTTCCACGATGCTGCACACTCACCAGAAGAAACACCATCAGAGTTATTAATTACTACTATATAGAGGATGCGAAATGAATAAAGGACAAATCACCAATCTCATCATCGTCGATCCTTACAGCATGGAAAGTAAAAATGAGGCGATTGCCTGAACGAGACCAGTACCACCTAACGTATGTTTGAACCTGATGTTCAGACTTAATTAACCAGAAATGAGGTAGTGACATGAGCGACATGAAAAAGATTTACCATAAGCATGGCGACGGAGTACAAGATCCAGATTTGGTAGTACAAACTGACCCACTTTTTAGAGATGTATTAGGGTCTGGTTTTGATCGTCGCGACTTTCTGAAGATAAGTGCAGCTACAGCAGCAGCAGTTGGCAGTGGCATGATGGCGGGTCCCAGCTTTGCGGCAAAAAAGAAATGGGATCCAGTGATTAAACTGGGCTACATACCCATAACAGATGCGGCTGCACTGCTTACTGCACATGAAATGGGCTTTTTTAAGAAGGAAGGCATTGATTCGGTTCGACCCACACTTATCCGTGGCTGGTCTCCTTTGGTGGAGGGGTTTTCATCTCATCGTTTTAACCTCGTGCACTTACTGGCACCGATTCCTGTCGCCATGCGTTACAACACAAATTTCCCGGTAAAGATTACTGCCTGGGATCATACAAACGGTTCGGCCACTGTGGTGGGCAAGGACACCGGCATTAAAACTGCTGCAGATCTTGGAGGCAAGCAGTTTGCCGTGCCGTACTGGTATTCGAACCATAACATCATCTCGCAAAAAATGATGAGGGCAGCAGGGGTCACACCGGTGATTCGTCCTCAGTCGGCGAAGCTTGCAGCAAACGAGTGTAATATTATCGTTCTGCCACCACCTTCTATGCCACCCGCGCTTGCGGCGAAAACTATTGACGCCTATTGCGTGGCAGAGCCCTTCGCCGCGCTGGGTGAGGTCAAGGCTGGAGGTAAAATTCTGCGCTTCACCGGTGATGTCTGGAAAGGACACCCTTGTTGTGTGGTAGCTATGCATGAGGAAGACACGACGGATCCTGATCGTGCGGCCTGGGCGCAAGGTGTACACAATGCAGTTATTGAAGCGCAGATTTATCTTAGCGAGAACAGGGAAGAGATGTCCGAAGTACTCTCTCGTGATGGTCAGAAATACTACCCATTCCCGAAAGAAGTGGTTAAGCGCGCAATGACCTATTATGACCCTGCTTACTATAACAATCCTCATGCAATTCAACACAAAGAATGGGGACAGGATCGTATTAACTTCCAGGCCTGGCCATACCCGTCAGCAACTAAACTGAATGTGCAGTATTTAAAAGAATCAGTGCTGACAGGCGACACAGCCTTCCTGGATAAACTGACCCCTGAACATGTTGCAGAGGATCTGGTTAATTATGAGTTTGTGAAAAAGGCACTTGAAGCAAACCCTAAATGGAAAAATGACTCGAGTGTTCCTCAATCAGGTGATCCATACACCCGTGAAGAGTTGTTTGCGGTTTGAAAGCAAATTCCACAGAAGAAGTAGACGAAGTAGCCACCCAGGTGGTGGCTGCTCCTACGGAGGTAATGCAGGACAACAGCGCAATGATAAGAAGAGGTAAACGAGTATTTAACTGGTTTGCGGGCCTGGGCATCCTTTTTGCTTTCTGGTGGTTAGGAGGGTATCTACTCTATATAAACCCGGACACGACTAATTTTGCTGACTTCGGTCCCATTCCGACATTGAAGGCATTTCCTCATCTTTGGTCTGACGGCACGATACCGAGTGCCATTCAATCCAGTAGTTATCGTTTGGGAGTCGCGCTATTAATAGCGATATCAGCAGGTATACCGATCGGTATCCTTCTTGGTCGCAGCCGCAGGTTCAGAGAACTGAGTAATTCTCCATTCCAGCTGTTGCGTATGATCAGCCCACTTTCATGGGAGCCTATTGCGGTTATTGTATTCCTTACCTGGGATCAGGCAATTATCTTTCTTCTCTCCATCGCATCGGTATGGCCCGTCGCCTTCGCGACGGCAGCTGGCCTGTCGAAGGTTGATCCGGCCTGGTTCAAAGTTGCACGTAACCTGGGCGCAACACGCTGGCACACGTTGACCCAGATCATTCTGCCAGCTATCTCATTTGATATTGTAACGGGTATCCGCGCCGCGCTGGGTGTTGCATGGATTGTGTTGGTGCCGGCAGAATTTCTCGGCGTGACTTCGGGCCTTGGTTATTCCATTGCAGATGCTCGTGAAACATTGTCCTACGATCATCTTACTGCGATGGTACTCACCATTGGCATTATCGGTTACATACTAGATAGCTCTTTGGCGTATATCATCAAGCACTATTGCTGGCATCGTGCGGCTTAAGTACTGTTTGTGGAAAAAACGATTTAGTAAAAATACAGGAGAAATATCAATGCAACAAAAAGCTTCAGACATTGCAAAAATTAATGCTTCATCGATTTCGACATCTATCTCGAAACCGATGCAGCTTGCTGGAGCCTTAATACTGGGGTTCGTAATTCTGTATGCCGCAGGCTTTGCCAGTACCTCAGCGATTCATAATGCTGCACATGACATGCGTCATTCACAGGGCTTTCCCTGCCACTAGACTATAGAGAGAAATAATTAATGATATTTCGGCAAATTGTATTCTATGCTCTCCTGGTAGCTGCACTATCCGGTATGGCGCTAACCATAGTGCAAACGTGGCAGGTAGTTCCTATTATTCATAGTGCGGAGGTGTTTGAGGAAGAGGCCGCATCGATACCTGCAATAGAAAATGCCGGCCAGCTCTCATCCGGGCATGCTCTTGCTCACCAACATTCGGCAAACGAATGGACACCGGACAACGGNATTGAGCGAACGGCTTATACTTTGCTTTCTAACGTATTGACTGCCTTTGGCTTCGCTCTTGCAATGTTAGTAGTTATGCTGGCCTCAAGCAGTCTAAAGCGTAATGGTGAGGCACGGTTTGACTGGCGGCGCGGATTAGTATGGGGTGCAGCAGGGTACCTGGTTTTCTGGCTGTCACCTGCGCTCGGGTTACCTCCAGAGATTCCGCTGGCTGCCACGGCAGATTTGGAAGCACGACAGATATGGTGGTTGTTCGCAGCCGTCTCTGCAGCGGCAGGTCTGGCAGGTCTCGCATTCGGTAAGTCACCTTGGCGCTGGGCTGCACCATTATTAATACTGGTGCCTCACCTGGTCGGCGCTCCACATGCTCCAGG
>JGI861J16260_1000011_pt1 | contig 19904 bp, 19 predicted proteins | sample TiedelARG06_123m_FD_16260 | JGI IMG/M metagenome (IMG submission 16260)
ATATGGCTCCCCGAGACGGGCTCGAACCGCCGACCCAGTGATTAACAGTCACTTGCTCTACCAGCTGAGCTATCGGGGAATTGTGGAGCGCGAATATTACTGATACACGCTTAGGCGGTCAAGCAGTTGCACTAGATTTACTGCATAATTTAGCAACTAATCATGAAATATTTAGTTCAACGCCGATTCAATTCGTGTCAGTGCCTGATCCAGGTTTTCCATGCTGGTGGCATAGGATAGCCGCATGTATCCATCTGCACCGAAGGCAGAGCCGGGCACCAATGCAACTTTAGCTTCATTTAACAGGTAATCAGCTAGTTCAAGGTCATTAGATATGCCGTCTCGACTGGTAATGACATCACGAAAATCAGCGAAAGCGTAAAAGGTGCCATCTGATGGCAAACATTTGACGCCATTCATGGCATTTAGGCGGTCGACAACAAAATCATGACGCTCCTTGAAGGCCTTCAGCATTGGAGTGATGCATGCCTGGTCACCGTTTAATGCCGCTTCGGCAGCGACCTGTGATATAGAGCAGGGGTTTGATGTACTCTGGGATTGCGTCTTTTTCATTGCAGCGATCAGGTCTGCAGGACCGCCACAATATCCGATTCGCCAGCCTGTCATTGAATAGGCCTTGGAGACACCATTTAACACGATAGTGCGATCATAGAGTTCCGGGCAGGCATTGACGATGTTGACAAATGGCGCGTCAGTCCAGAGGATGTGTTCGTACATGTCATCTGTTGCGATGAGGACATTCGGGTATTTAATTAATACGCCGCCCAGTGCGGCCAGTTCATCGTGGTTATAGACGGCACCTGTAGGATTGGATGGACTATTGATGAATATAAGGCGGGTACGATCGGTGATCGCAGCCTCTAATTGTTCTGGTGTTATCTTGTAACCCTGCTCAATTCCGGCTGATACGATGACCGGTACACCTTCAGCTAGCAGTGTCATGTCAGGATAAGAGACCCAGTATGGGGCTGGAATAATAACTTCATCCCCGGGGTTGATCAGTGCCTGCAACAGGTTGAAGCTTGATTGCTTGCCACCCACAGAGACCAGAATCTGGTTCATTTCGTAATCAATATTATTGTCGCGTTTGAACTTGTCAATAATGGCCTGCTTAAGTGAAGGTGTGCCATCTACCGCGGTATACTTTGTGAATCCGTCGCGAATCGCCTGGATTGCTGCATCCTTAATATGTTCTGGGGTGTCGAAGTCAGGTTCGCCGGCACCGAGACCAATAATATCAAGTCCCTGTGCTCTTAGTTCCTTGGCTCGGGCGGTTATGGCAAGTGTTTGTGAAGGCTTTATGCTTTTTACACGATTTGAGAGGCTGGTGCTCAAGTTATCTGCTCCTGATCTACGGTCACTGGTATACTGCGGGCGAAAAAATTTACTGAATAATACGCCAATTATTCCTTATCATCTAGAACGAAAAACGGTTCAGAAAAAATATTTTCTTCAGGACATACAATGAGTACTTTCAAGTTACAGACAGAGTTCGAACCCGCAGGTGACCAGGTCGCTGCGATCGCGAAACTTGTTGAAGGGCTGGAGAACGGAGAAGCATGGCAAACTCTGCTCGGAGTAACCGGTTCCGGCAAGACGTTCACGATGGCCAATATTATTATGCAAACCGGGCGGCCAGCAATTATCATGGCACACAACAAGACACTCGCGGCGCAGTTATATTCTGAATTCCGGGATTTTTTTCCTGAAAATTCAGTTGAATACTTCGTCTCATATTACGATTATTACCAGCCCGAAGCCTATGTGCCGTCATCCGACACGTTTATCGAGAAGGATGCAGCGATCAATGATCAAATAGAGCAAATGCGGCTATCAGCGACGAAGGCCCTGCTGGAACAGGAAGATGTCATTATTGTAGCAACTGTCTCTGCGATATATGGCCTTGGTGATCCGGCAGCATACCATGACATGATTCTTCACCTGAAACAGGGCGACCTACTTGATCAGCGTTCAATACTGAAACGTCTCGCCGAGATGCAATATATTCGGAATGATCAGGTGCTGGAGAGAGGAAATTTCCGCGTGCGTGGAGACGTGATTGACATTTTCCCGGCTGAGGAAGAACACACTGCGACGAGAATCGAGCTGTTTGGTGACGAAATTGAAAGACTGAGCGAGTTTGATCCATTGACCGGTGAAACACTGGTTGAACGGGTGCGTACCACGGTCTATCCAAAATCTCACTATGTCACCCCGCGTCAGCGTGTGCTGGAGGCTGTGGAGCAGATAAAACTTGAGTTGGAACAGCGGCTGGCTGAGCTACGCTCACAAAATAAGCTTTTAGAGGCTCAGAGACTGGAACAGCGGGCCTTGTTTGATCTCGAAATGATGCAGGAGCTCGGTTATACCAACGGTATTGAAAACTATTCCCGGTATTTGTCTGGTCGTGCACCAGGCCAGCCTCCGCCGACCCTGATAGATTACCTGCCAGCAAATGCGCTGATGTTTATTGATGAATCTCATGCCACGATACCGCAGATTGGGGGTATGTATCGCGGTGACCGCTCTCGTAAGCAAACACTTGTCGAGTATGGCTTCCGCTTGCCATCTGCACTTGATAATCGCCCTTTGCGGTTCGATGAGTTCGAGGCACTGATGCCGCAAACGATTTTCGTATCCGCTACACCTGCACAATACGAGGCTGACCACAGCCAGATCGTCGTTGAACAGATTGTTCGACCGACAGGGTTGCTGGATCCTGTGGTAGAAGTCCGCCCGGTAGCATCTCAGGTTGATGATGTATTGTCTGAAATAAACCGGCTTGCCGCGCTCGGTGAGCGCATCCTGGTAACGACATTGACCAAGCGCATGGCTGAAGACCTGACAGACTACCTGCAGGAGCATGGTGCGCGGGTTAGATATCTACATTCAGATATTGATACTGTTGAGAGAGTGGAAATTATACGTGACTTGCGAGCCGGCGAATTTGATTGCCTGGTTGGAATTAACCTGTTGCGAGAAGGGCTGGATATCCCAGAGGTCTCTATGGTCGCTATACTCGATGCCGATAAGCAAGGTTTTCTGCGCTCGACGCGATCATTGATCCAGACCATCGGCCGCGCCGCTCGCCATATTCACGGCAGGGCCATTCTTTATGCGGATAAAGAAACCGACTCGATGAAAGCGGCTATCTCTGAAAATATTCGCCGTCGAGAGAAACAGGAAAAACATAACCTTGAGCATGGCATCACACCTAAAGGTGTCGAGAAAAAGGTAAAAGATATCATCGAAGGAATTGGCGGCAGGCGCAGTGGACCCTATAGTAAAAGGTCATCAGGTAGACTGCTTGCTGCTGAGGAGGCTGCTGCCTATAAAAACCTGGCTCCGTCGGAGCTGGCTAAAATGATCAAGCAGGTAGAAAAAGAAATGCTCGATTGTGCACAGAATCTGGAATTTGAAAAAGCGGCTGAACTGCGTGATCGTGCAGAATCCCTTAGAGCTCAACTACTGGAACTACCTGCCTGAGAGAATGTCTACTCAAGCATGACTCGATGTTTTCAGAATAAAAGAATAGAATCACCTGTTTGCTCATGATTTCATATAACATCGACCCTGCTCAACCACACGTGTGCAATTCTCCATTCTTATGCTGATCAATCCTTAAGAAATAATTAATAACTCGAATATCTAAATGCTCGAAGTCAATAACCTGGAATGTATTCGCGGTGACCGCAGCTTGTTCTCAGAACTGGGCTTCAGCCTGAATTCAGGGGAGCTGCTGCATCTACTGGGTCATAATGGTAGTGGGAAAACGACTTTATTGCGGACACTTTGTGGCCTGATTGCACCAAGCCAGGGCTCAGTGCACTGGAATGGTAAAAATATTCGTCGGCAGCGAGAGGAATTTGCTGCAGATATGCTGTTTCTTGGACATCTTAATGGCATTAAAGCAGACCTTACCGCTGTCGAAAACCTGCGCATTCTTTGCCAGCTCGATGGGCTGAATGTTAATGAAGATGACTTATGGCAGGTGTTAAAAGATATGGGTCTGTATGGACATGAAGATCTTGCCGTAGGTGTGCTCTCGCAGGGACAGAAGCGGCGGGTAACTCTGGCCAGGCTATTACTCAGTAAATCACCACTATGGTTGCTTGATGAACCTTTCACTGCTCTGGATAAAGCGGCAGTAGATTTCCTGCAGACAGTAATTGCCAGTCACGTTGAGGGTGGCGGAATGGTTATTCTTACAACTCATCAGGATGTTGCCCTGACCACAGGCGAAGTTAAGCAATTAAGACTTGGCTGGAAAAAGGACGGTGATGTTTAAGGCATTTTACACCGTCGTTATGCGCGATTTGCTGCTTGCTATGCGGAATCGCTCGGACATTCTTACAACGGTATTCTTCTTTATCATTGCAATCAGTTTGTTTCCTCTCGGTATTGGACCAGAACTGGACACGCTGCGCGAGATCGCGCCGGGTGTTTTCTGGGTTGCCGCACTGCTTGCATCCATGCTGGCGCTGGAGCGCCTGTTTGCCATCGATTACGCCGACGGCACTCTTGAGCAACTATTATTAACGCCACAGCCGACAACAGTTCTGGTGCTGGCAAAAGTACTGGCTCATTGGCTTATTACTGGTGTGCCATTAGTGCTGTTATCCCCCTTGCTTGGGCTACAATATGACCTGTCATCGGAAGCAATTCAGGCTCTCATGCTGACATTGCTGCTGGGTACGCCATCATTGAGCCTTATTGGCGCGATCGGCGCCGCACTGACACTGGGATTACGCGGTGGTGGCGTGCTGGTTTCCTTGCTGGTGCTACCACTGTATATTCCTGTCCTGATTTTTGGAGCAGGTGCCGTTGAAGCGACTGTTTCAGGACTTGGCGGTGCAGGGCATGTTTCTATGCTTGGTGCCATTTTCCTGTTGTCACTGGTACTAGCGCCACTGGCTACGGTTGCTGCTCTTCGAGTGTCGGCAGAGTAGTGCAGATTACTGGCATTGTGATGTCTATACCCTTTGTGGTTAACTAATAAAATTTTGTTGAAATAATTTCATGAGCTCAAGTAGATTTAACTGGTTTAAATTTTCATCACCTGCGACATTTTATCCGCTGGCCGGAAAACTGGTACCCTGGATTTCAGCAATTGCTGTGATCTTAATCGTGGTCGGGCTGTATATGGGTTTCTTTGTTGCGCCGACTGATTACAAGCAGGGTGAAGGCTATCGGATAATCTTTGTCCATGTACCTGCTTCATGGATGTCTATGTTCATCTATCTCATAATGGCGTTCTGGGCAGCGATGGGGCTGGTATTCAATACGCGAATTTCAGGCATGATGGTGCAGGCGCTGGCTCCAACCGGTGCCATGTTCACTTTTCTCGCACTCTGGACCGGGGCTTTCTGGGGCAAGCCGATGTGGGGAACCTGGTGGGTCTGGGATGCACGACTGACCTCGGAACTGATTCTATTTTTCCTTTACATCGGTTACATCGCCTTGCACTCATCAATTGATGATAAGCGCAGGGCAGATAGAGCATCTGCAATTCTGGTTTTAGTTGGCGTCGTTAATATTCCCATAATTTACTATTCGGTAAAATGGTGGAATACCCTGCATCAGGGTGCTTCTGTTAGCGTGAAATCAGGCTCCAGTATGGCATCAGTCATGCTCATTGCCATGCTGATAATGGCCCTTGGTTTCTGGGCGTACAGTATTGCTGTCGCTTTTGCCAGGGTCAGATCTATTATTCTTGAACGTGAGAAAGACACCCGCTGGGTGAGTGAGCTACCCGAGATAAAACGATGAAAGAATTTTTTAATATGGGCGGTTATGCCCTCTATGTATGGGGTTCATTTGGAATGACCGCACTGCTGATGATCGCAGAACCAATACTTGTTCGAAACAAGCGTAAAGTCACACTTCAGCGCGTTTCGCGTTATGTACGCAGCAAATCAGCCAGGCAATCAACAAACTCATCAGGTGAAATGGAATGAAAGCAAGGCAAAAAAGACTGATATTTATACTTATAGGCCTGGCTGTACTTGGGCTCGCCGCCTGGCTGGTTTTCAATGCTCTCGGTAATAATATGTCCTACTTCTATTCACCGACCGAAGTCGTGGAGAAGAAAGCACCTGAAGATCACCTGTTTAGACTCGGTGGCATGGTGGTAAATGGCAGTGTTGAACGTGGCAAGGAATTAACTGTTCGATTTGCTGTGACTGATACTGCGAATGTCGTCAATGTCGAGTACACAGGTATTCTGCCTGATCTGTTTGAAGAGGGACAAGGTGTCATTGCGCAGGGAAAACTTGGTGATAATGGAATCTTTGTTGCATCTGAAGTGCTTGCCAAGCATGACGAAAATTATATGCCTCCCGAAGTTGCTGATGCGCTTGAAAAGGCAGGGATGAAAAATACAGGTGCCAAGCAATGATTCCTGAAATTGGTCAGTTTGCATTGATCCTCGGGCTGGTGTTTGCACTGGTGCAGACAATATTGCCTCTGGTTGGCGCACACAAAGGTATTGCAAGCTGGGTGGCAGTGGCAAAACCTGCAGCCAGGGTACAGTTCTTATTCGTCGCTATTTCTTTTGCCTGCCTGACCTGGAGTTTCCTGACCCACGACTTCTCTGTCAAATATGTGGCAATGAATTCCAACACGGCGTTACCTACCATGTACCTGTTTTCAGCCGTATGGGGTGCACACGAGGGGTCATTACTGCTATGGGCGCTGGTGCTTTCTATCTGGACCGCTGGCGTCAGTTACTTCAGTCGCGGCATACCGGAGCAAATGGTTGCCCGAGTGCTGGGTGTTTTAGGTTTTGTCAGTGTCGGCTTTATGCTGTTCATTCTGGTGACTTCGAACCCGTTTGAACGCCTGGTACCCGCTGCACTGGAAGGACGAGACCTGAATCCACTATTACAGGACTTTGGGCTGATTATTCATCCTCCCATGCTTTACATGGGCTATGTAGGTTTTGCTGTGCCATTCGCCTTTGCTATTGCTGCCATGCTGGGCGGCAAGCTTGATGCAGCCTGGGCCAGATGGTCACGTCCCTGGACACATGCCGCCTGGATCTTCCTTACTCTGGGAATCGCATTAGGTTCATGGTGGGCTTATTATGAACTGGGCTGGGGTGGCTGGTGGTTCTGGGACCCGGTTGAGAATGCTTCTTTTATGCCATGGCTGGTTGGAACTGCCCTTATGCATTCGCTGGCAGTGACAGAGAAAAGAGGTGCCTTCAAGGCCTGGACTGTGTTGCTGGCAATATTCGCCTTTTCACTAAGCCTGCTGGGTACTTTCCTTGTCCGATCTGGTGTTCTGACCTCGGTGCATGCCTTTGCTTCTGACCCCGCACGCGGTGTCTTTATTCTTATTTTCCTTGGCGTCGTTGTTGGCGGATCGTTAATAATTTACTCCTGGCGTGCATCGCAAATCAGGAGTTATGTTCAGTTCGACCTGATATCGCGTGAAACAGGGCTGCTGCTAAACAATGTGTTCCTCATTGTGACATGCTCAAGTATTTTGCTGGGTACACTGTATCCGTTACTTGTTGATGCACTGGGGATGGGTAAAATTTCTGTCGGCCCGCCATACTTCAACAGCGTGTTTATTCCTCTGATGGCACCACTGGCAGTATTACTGGGTATCGGGCCGTTGCTGCGCTGGAAGCACGATTCATTCAATCGTATTCTGCCCAAAGTCTGGCTGGTTGCGGTGATTAGTGTGATTGCCGGGTTGCTGTTTCCCTTACTGGTGATGGACTTTTATGATATAGGAGCAGCCATTGGTATGGTGCTGGCCATATGGGTGTTCGGTATCACGCTGAAATCGTTGTTTGAACAGTCAAGAGGGCGCAATGTCCTAACCGTTTCACGTTCATTCTGGGGCATGACCCTGGGCCATATTGGTGTTGCCGTATTTATTGTTGGCATCACCCTGACATCTACCTATAGCACTGAAAAAGATCTGCAGGTTAATCCAGGTGAAAGCTATGAGCTGGCGGGTTTCAATTTCAAATTCGAAGGTGTTAAAAATATTGCCGGAAAGAACTACCGTGCGTCGAATGGCACATTGACTGTAAGCAAAGACGGCAAACTGATTGCAACAATGGAACCAGAAAAGCGTGAGTACCTGGTTCAGAAAATGCCCATGACTGAGGCCGCGATCGATGCAGGGTTGTTCCGTGATCTGTTCGTGGCACTGGGTGAACCGCTGGGCGATGACGGCGCATGGAGTGTGCGCATCTACCATAAACCCTTTATACGCTGGATATGGCTGGGTGCGTTGATCATGGCGCTGGGTGGATTACTGGCAGCGACAGATCCTCGTTACCGCAAACTGGCACGTAATAAACAGAAGCAGGCGGCAGTGACTGCAGAGGCAACAGCATGAAACGGTATTTACTCCCACTGGCAGGGTTCATTGTGCTGGTGGTCTTTCTCGCTATCGGATTAAAACTTGACCCAAAGCATATCCCTTCCCCATTTATAGGTAAGCCGGCTCCTGCTTTTGATTTACCAGATCTACACAATCCGCAGCAGCGTATAAAGACGGCAGATTTAAAGGGGCAGGTCTGGCTGCTGAATGTCTGGGCCTCCTGGTGTGTGTCATGCCGTGCTGAGCATGAGGTTGTAAAACGTTTTGTTGCCATGAATGAAACACCTGTTTTCGGTTTGAACTACAAGGATAAACCAGAAGATGGAAAAGCCTGGCTGGGAGCTTTGGGAAATCCCTATGAAACCAGCCTGATGGATATTAGCGGTGATGTCGGCATTGACTGGGGTGTGTATGGCGTTCCGGAAACCTTTGTCATAGATAAGAAGGGAATAGTGCGCTACAAGCAGGTAGGGCCCCTTACAGATTCGATCATTGATGAAAAAATTATTCCGCTGGTACGGGAATTAGACACGGAGGCAAGTTAGAGTGTGGAAAAGAAAAGGTCTTTTGCCTGTAACAATAATGCTGCTGCTTTTCTCTGCGGTATCATCTCAGGCCAGTATTGATGCCTACCAGTTCGATGATCCGGAAAAGGAAGCATTGTATAAGAAACTGATAAAGGAATTACGATGCACAGTATGCCAGAACCAGGATATTGGTGATTCAAATGCTGAACTTGCCAAGGATCTGCGGCGTAAAACCTACGAAATGATCTCTAAAGGTGAAGACGAAGAGTTCGTCCTCGATTATATGTCCCAGCGTTATGGTGACTTTGTTCTCTATCGGCCTCGATTACAAACCAACACCCTGCTGCTCTGGATAGGCCCGTTCATCATTCTTATTATTGCCGTGTTTGTTTTACTCCGCTTTATTCGACGCCCCGCAGATGAGGTGTCATTTACTGAGGCGGACAAGGCACAGGCTGAACAGTTACTGGAGCGAGAAGAATAATGTCATTCTGGATTATTACAATACTGATGGTTGTGGCTGGGCTGCTTCTCTTGCTGCCGACCTTACGNGGAAAGAAAGTTAATCTGCCTGGAGGCAATCGTGAACAGAACATCAGTATTGCTCAGGAACGCATGCAGGAACTTAAAAACGAGCTTGAGGCGGGGACATTAACTCAGGAAACGTACCAGGAAACACTGGAAGAGCTGGAAAAAGGCCTGTTGATCGATGTCACAGGTGCTGATCAGAAAGCCAGTGATACACCTGCACCTGCCGGTAAAATGGTATTAGCTGCGCTGGTTGTCCTGGTGCCACTATTGAGCTACGGGCTATATGACCTTTACGGATCACCACAGTATCTCGACGTAGCCGGTCCCGGAAATCATTCAGCGATGTCCACAGACGCTTCAAATCCTTCTGCGGCTAAGAAATTGCCATCAATGGAGGAGATGATTGCCGGTTTGCAAAAAAAGACCGCCGAAGACCCGGATGACCCGAACTCCTGGTATTTACTGGGTCGCCTGTATGCAGCGACGGATCAATTTCCCGAGTCTGTAAAAGCCTATGAAAAACTTGTCGTGGTATCAGATCGCCAGGCCACAGCCCTGGTAGTATTGGCTGATTCATTAGCTATGACACAGGGTGGAAAACTGGCTGGCCGACCCAAGAGTCTGGTAATGGAGGCATTGGAAAAAGAACCGGCTCATACAACTGCTTTATGGATGGCAGGCCAGTCTGCAGCAGATGAGAAACAATATCTAGCTGCGATTGATTACTGGCAGCGTGCCGCACAGGGATTAAAAGATGACAAGGAAATGCTCGCCGAGTTGCGCTCAATGATTGATGAAGCGGCCGTTTTTGCCAGGGCAGACGGTATGCAAGTGGCAGAAAGCAGTCTGCCCGAACCTTCGCAAGAGAATCCAGTCTCTCCTGCTAATTCAATCTCTATTGAGGTCACAATCGACCCATCATTACTGGGGCAGATTGGAGAGCGCGATGTTCTGTTCATCTTTGCCAGGGCAGTATCGGGGCCACCCATGCCGCTGGCAGCAATCAAACGCCAGGCGAGAGAATTGCCTGTGAGCATTGTGCTGGACGATTCATCTTTGTTGCGACCAGGTACCAGTCTGTCACAATTTGAACAGCTCAAACTTGGCGCAAGAGTGTCGCGCAGCGGTCAACCTGTTGCGCAAAGCGGTGATCTACAAAGTGCTGTTCAGGTGGTGAAGACTGCATCAAACGAAAGCATTTTATTGCATATTGATCAACAGGTTCCTTGAAAATAAGAGCAGGTTAAGGAACCTGTAATGATGTATTGATCGGTTATCTTTCGCGCACTCTGGTGACATTTACCGGTCTCGATAATTTACATCATAGTTAATGGTTTTCCATAAAAGCTTATAGAGTGAAAAGGCCTGACTAGTAAACTAAGCGCAAAGAGAGGAAGTAATGTTAGGTGAAAAGCACGATCTGCGTCACGAGTTTCCGGAATACGTGGATCGTATTCATGAGCTGAAGATGGAAAATTCTCACTTTTCCAAACTGTTTGATGAGTATCATGAATTGGATCAGGAGGTGAGGCGTATTGAGAGTGGGGTGGAAAATACTTCAGATTTCTACCTGGAAGATCTGAAAAAGAAACGCCTGCATCTTAAAGATACGCTCTACGGTATGATTATCCGATAGTCATCTACCTTTTTTACATTTCTTCACATGCCCTTGCCTGTGGCGATGGTGATTTTGGTTATACCCGCAAGTATTATGAGAAGTCCCGCCAGTATCAAATATTTGTTTTCAGACAACACAATGACACCAGCTGTTAATAGATCATTTGCGTCTCTTTGGATAAGCCACGGAGAGACGAGCTTAGTGAATTATGTGCATTTATAATATAATTACCCATCTACTGTAATGACTTAATCTTTGCATCCTTTTCATTAAAAACCTGACCCAGAGCATCGATATACGAAACAAGACAACGTACGATGACGCTAAGTTGCAATTCAATACATCTTTCTATTTTCTGTTGCTGATGATTACAGAAGCTATTGTTACCTGGAATATTCGGCCTGAGCTGAAAACCTCCGTACTAGATTGCACGAAATGTCAGAAGACGACCTCTACAGATGCGTATATTGGGACGGGCGCAAGGCTGTACTCGCCTGAAAGAATTCTCAAGCTATAGAAATGTAGACAGAGAAAGAACTGTAAAATCTATCCGTGCCCGTAAACGTCCTGTTTTTTGACCAGGGTGGGGAAATAAATCCTGCTGATGTGAACTGGATATTGATACAGGGTGACAGTGAAATAAGTGTAGGGGAAATGAATGATAACTGGGGTAATACCCTCTGTTATTTCAGGATGAATGATAATTTAGAGCTGCGCTCATCCGGTACTGATGGGATATTTTTTAGCAAAGATGATATCTTCAGATTAACACAATTTGATCTCAGGTTTGGAAGAGGATGACACTTCCAGTACATTGCGGTAGTTTTTATGCATAACTATCTATGCACAATATTTATGGCGAACATTTAAATGAGCGAATCTTCCGACGAAGAGGAACAACTATTTCATCTCGTTTTTCCCGGCAATATACTGCCCGGCTCTGAACATGATGAAGTTGTATTAGGTCTTTCACGTTTGTTAAAAACGCCGCCTGACAGTACGGCCAAGCTAATTTCCGGCAAGAGAAGGTATGTAAAACGTACTTTTACACTAGATAAGGCGAGGCAATTACGTGCACAGGTAGTTAAGTTAGGTGTGGAATGTGAACTTGAACCTGTTGGTGAAGTGAAAAAGACCACACAGAAGAGAAATAAAAGCAGGCATAAGGAAGCCTTTCCAGACCCGGAAGATTTCGCCATGCAAGCGGCCGACACAGATCATGAATCAGACCAATCAATGTCATATAGCCAAACAATGGCAGAACTTCAGCAGCTTGCAGATAAAGTTAATCAAGAGAATCACGATGTAGATGTTATTGACTTTTCAACCTATGTGGTCGACGCGGAAGAGGTAAAGAAAGAGGAGATAAAGTCTGTCTCACAGGCAGCCGTCGAGCGACGACAGGCCCACTTTATCGTTGAAAACGTGGATGATTATTTGCCGAGATTTGATAAGTTTCAGCAAGGCGTTCAATCACATTTTGTATTTACGTGGCACTGGCCCGCATTTTTTGTGCCTTTCTTCTGGGCCATGTACAGAAAACTATGGGGCTGGTCAGTCATCATCTTCATCAGCTCAATATTCTGGCCGCTGACAAATATTTTCTGGGCGATTACAGCCAACTATATCTATTTCCGGCACAGCGAGAGAAAAATCAAAAAAATACGGGAGAAATTTCCACCTGATGAAATTGATGAAAAGCTGGCCGAGGCAGGCGGGACCAGTTCGACAGCCATGGCTGCGGCGATGTTGGCAGTTCTACTACTGATGACAGGTGTCTATTGGTCAGAAAAATTATCACCGGTATTCTCAACACTAAATCAGAACCTTGAAAAGATTGAGCAATCTAAAGACTCAACGGTTAGGTAATGACGCCAAACCTGGCCTGAAATTATAACTTCGATTTCACGTACTGCAGCTATTTGAAAGAATAATTACCTCATCAATTAATCCATTTAATACAGTCAATCTGGAGACAATCATGTATGCTTTTTCAACCACAACCAGTAAATCCTATGATGAAACTGTTGCCGCTGTTACCGATGCACTGCAGGAGCAGGGTTTTGGTGTCCTGACAGAAATAAACGTTAGTGCTGTTTTGAAAAAAAAGCTCGATATTGATAAACGCCCTTATATTATTCTTGGAGCCTGTAATCCTGTGCTGGCTAACCAGGCAATGGAGGCAGAACCTGACATAGGGCTTTTGCTGCCCTGTAATGTGGTTGTCAGAGAAGAGGAAAGCGGCACAATAACTGTCGCTTTTATGGATCCTACAGCAGTTTTATCTCTTGTCGATAACCCGGATGTGCCTCAACTGGCAGCTGAAGTACGCAACCGTCTCGAAAAAGTGCGCGATGCGATAGCATCATGACATTTGTGATGCCGATAGTAAGATGCAGCGAGATTACATTAGGATAGCTATTATAATCAGCAGAGCTGTTAGCCAGTAGGCGTCATATGATCAAATGTGGAAACTATATATTGGTTGAATTTCTCGTTTAGCGACAACCAGGCTTTCTTCTGTTCTAAGAGATTTGTTTTGAGTATCTTAACCTTCTCTTTTAAAGCATCAAGGTCATAACTTTCTGCTACTGAAGCCTTATTTGCATCTATCCATTGTCTTTTTGCCACAGAAAACTCGTTAATCTTGTTCATTAGGGCTTCGTATTCGCTCTGCAGGCTATAAATTAGAACGTCAGCTTGCGGCAACTGGGCGAGTTTACGGGATGTCGAGGTCAACAGCATTTGCGCACGGGAAGTTTCGATTTTCTCAATCGGCGTACGGTAAAGGTTTTTTGCTAGCCCAATCCAGGACAGGCTGCATATCAGCCATTTTGTAGGATCGAACTGATACCAGCGAATGCCATTTCGGTAGTCCCGCTGAAAGCTGTGATGGTAATTATGATAGCCTTCTCCCATTGTTAGATAAGCAAGAAAGGCGTTATCCCTTGAGCTGTTTTCATCCGAATAGGGCTGACTGCCCCAAATGTGAGCCAGTGAATTGATGAAAAATGTCAGGTGATGAGAAATCGCCAGACGTGCTGCACCAACAAGCAGAAGCATGCCCAGCAGATCCCCATGCCAAAGTCCAAGCAATATGGGAATACCAAAATTGAGGCCAAGTACCAGTGGTACATAGTGACGATGCTGCCACATGACTATCGGATCTTTCTGCAAGTCACGGCAATTTTTATACAATGGGTCATGATCGGTATCGTATTCACGTAACATCCAGCCAATGTGAGAATACCAGAATCCACGCTTCGCGGAGTAGGGATCATTTTTTATATCATCGACGTAACGATGATGCTTGCGATGATCGGATGACCAGTGAAGAATACTATTCTGTGTTGCAAAGGTTCCACCTATGGCCATGATCAATCTAGCCAGCCAGTGGGCTTCGTAGGCACGATGTGACCATAGTCTATGGTAACCGGCGGTTATCGATATTTCGCAGAAGGCTACGCCGGCAACCATTGCGGCAATTTGCCAGCCGTCAAAACCATGAGTAAAAGCGTAAGCAGGAACACCAATTACCGTCACCAGGCCAGTTATAGTGAAGACAAGGATATTCAGCCATAGCAACTTGGGCTTGTGCATAATTAGATGTTCCATCAGATAAAAGAGTACAAGTGTACGCTCAAATAAGTCAACTGTACAGGATAATTAATATTTACGTGTGTAAATAGATACGCGTGTGAGCTATTAAACAAGTTCGTGCTATGATTGCTCTGATAGAATATCTTAATATGAAAGCAAACCGGGCACAACAGAAAGAAAAAACACGCCGCATGATTATTGATGCGGCATTTCGTTTAATTAGCCAGGATCGCAGCTATTCCAGCTTGAGTCTGCGAGAAGTTGCCCGGGAAGCAGGCATCGCACCGAATTCGTTTTACCGCCATTTTGAAGACATGGAAGAACTCGGCTTAACTCTGGTCGATGAAGGGGGTGCTGCTATGCGGCAGCTGATGCGCAAAGCGCGGCAGCGCATGCGCGGCAGGGGCAGTGTAATTCGAGCCTCGGTGGAAACATTTATGGAGTATATTCATAGCAATCCGCATGTCTTTCACTTGTTATTAAGGGAACGTTCTGGCACATCCCTTGCGTTTCGCAAGGCAGTGTCACGCGAGCTGCAGTACTTTATTATGGAACTCGCCGATTATATCCAACTCCACCAGGGTTATCCTGTCGCTGAGGCCAAAATACAGGCCGAGGCGATGGTGATCCTGGTATTCAATGCCGGAGCAGAAGCGCTTGATTGCAAGCCAGCTGAACTGAGAATGCTCACTGAGAAAGCAATTACCCAGTTGCGCTACATTGCAAAGGGTGCTGATGAATTTTTAAAGAGGCATCGATCTGACGCAAAACGATAACTTTTTTGCTGAACACCAATCTATTTTCTCGCTTCTGTAACATAGTCACTGAAAGCCAAAGGGTGATATTGCACACTACTGACTATATTTCACGATGAGGATAAATATGATGAAAGAAAACATTGGTGACGTAGATAAAGTCGTTCGCGTCATTTCGGGTATTGTAGCACTTGGTGCTGGTTTCTATTTCCAGAGCTGGTGGGGGGGCGCAATTGGTATGATTCTGCTAGGAAGTGCAGCAATTGGCTGGTGTCCACCCTATGCAATTCTTGGATTTAGTACCTGTAGTGCAGAGAAGTAATTATTTCCCTGATTACAATGTAGGACTGGTTGAGTCTATTCAGTCAGTCCTCTATGAGTACATTTTTATTGTCGATTGATGATTCGATCTGAACTTAGAATTCGAGTCAAGTTTTCTACAACATCCCTGAGGCTACAATCGTTATCTATATTGGTCACACTTTTCAGCTTGTTCTTGTTTCCATAATAAGCGCGCGATAAAGATTTAATAGTTTCATCAAATTGCGGCGAAGGCTGATATTTCATTCTCCAACGCTCTGCCCATTCAGACAAGCTAAGGTTTTCAGGCCAGGACTCTGTTCTTGCAACCATTCTTAGTCCTGCCCGAACATCCATAAATGTCTCCGCGTGCCTGATTTTCTGAATGGCATTGAGGTATTGTTTCCTGTATTCAAATCGTTTGTATATGAAGTGGAGAAGAAGCAGAGAAAAATATAGGCAAATAATTATCAGAATAAGCGCGACCAGGATGCGCACAGTCGTACTGATTGATAATGGTCTTTCAGCTTCGTGAGTAGTAGATTCAATTCGACCAGTAGCTGGGTCGAAATATTGAATTTTCAGCGTTGGCAGAGTTGTAAATCCATTCTTCAGCGATTTGAATGGAATCAGGTGGTCAACACTGCCGTGAATACCCTGGTTATCCGGATGAACGCTGCGTTTGCTGGTAGCAGGATAGAATGTTATGGAGTCGTTTGATTTTATCTGCCTGAGCACCGGTGGTAGCCAGAATGGTGTCAGTGATTTACTTTCCACGGACAGATTCCAGTAGGCGAGATCGCTGGTACTAAGAATTCCCGTCGGGTTGATGGATGATCTTACTTTTATCTTGCCAACCGGTATTGTTGGCGGCAGGTAGGAGGGTAGGGGCCTGATGGTTGTCTTCATCGCAGGTAGATAAAAGACCCTTCTAGTGATCCCACTTAGATGATATTCAATAGCCGGTAATTTAAGATCTATACTGCCTGCTTTGAGTGGCAGCAAATACCAGCCTGTCGTTATTGTTGATTTCCCGCCTTGCTCATTTTCGGTCCATTTACGTTTTGTAGCTAATGGGACTAAATCAAAGCCATCTACATCCTCCTCTAGAAGCTTGATGGTTGCGAATTGCTCTGGCGTAGTCAGTGTCAAAGAAATGATGATCTGCTCTCGCTGCCATACCTCAGAGGATGACAGCTTCCATGCCAGGGTAATTTTTTCCCCATCTGTGCTGGCATCCTGAATAACGATTTTTTTTATCGCGCTACTGACTTTTCCAATGCTAAATGAAGGTATAACAAGTTCACCTGTCTGGCGCGGGTAGAGCTTGAGGCTTAATGTTTGCCTGTTAATTTCAGTACTGCCTTTTCCCCCATCATGATTATCGAAAATTCTGACTTTTTCTTTGTCCAGGTCTATTGTGTCGATGGCAAATTGATCTTTGAGTGCATCTAGCGAGAGTATTGACAGATCAGCTTGAATATCATGACCGATAATCTTTAAATATACAGGCTTGCCTAATTCACTGTGAGGATTTCTAATTTCGACATCCAGAGATGACATAGCCATAACAGTATATGGGCAGGATAAAAGTGATAATAACAGTAGTGCTGATAGCTTAATTACCATGGATGAATACCTGGAATCGTTTTTGCCTCTTCAACAGATGCTGCAAAACCTTCCTCCATTTCGAATAAACGTTTCCACAGAAATAACTGGTGATCGTCAAGTTCCCGCATGCGTAGATGAGCAGCATTGATATCTTGACTCAACTGATACCCGCCTGCAGGTGATATACCAGCAAGGCCAGGCTGGTTACCCTTTGCCAACCGCGCATGGTCTAGCCCTCTTGCCAGCATTTCCTCAAGGTTTTTAACAGGAATATCAGGGAGTGGTATGACAGTATTTTTTCTTTCTTCTTCGTTATCAAACGATATCGAACCCTGATCATTGATCTCCAGTCCTTCTATTGCTCTAGCCATGCGTGGCCCTGAACCCATTCGATACGCTGTTTCTTTCTCTAACTGTTGCACAACAAGTTGCTGAAGTGATCGACTGATAGCAAGATTTGCTATTGTTGATTTATGTGCTGGACGATAGTTGAGGACATCTCTATAGAGTTCACTGGCCGTCATAAAGTCACCGGCCATAAATGTGGCGTTCGCCAGATTATAGATTGCGCTTCCACGATCTGGATCAGTATCGGCTAGTAGTACTGCCTGGCTGAACTGCGCTATCGCCAGTGGGTATTTTTCCATTCTGTAGTAACAGCTGCCCTCACCCAGGCGGGCATTATAGCCAGTAAGTTGACGGTAAATTTCAGACGACCTGGAAAAATCATCGTTTACAAAAGCATGATATGCCTGCTGCTCAAGTTCTAATTCATCTGCTACAGAATTATCCCTGGCAGATGCCTGATCGGTCGGTGTTAATGAGGCAAAGAGGAGACATGCTAGCAGCAATGATGGGTGCGCATTTAACAAGCTCCAGCGATATGGCATCAAACTGGCAAACAGCAGCATTATGGCGGGGAATAATGTCCAGGTGAAGAGCTCCTGCCAGATTGCCTCATTATTGCTGCCGGCCGTTTTTGTCAGCCTGATGCTGGCGGATATACCCTGTTGATAAAGATAGTCCCAGTCACTGTCGTCATCCTGGGCGTTAATAAAACGTCCATTTCCCGTATTGGCTAACCCGGTGAGCATCTTTTTATTCATACGAGAGATTACGGGCCGGCCTTTATCCAGCAACCAGCCACCATCAGTTATTGGTATGGCATCGCCCTCGGGGCTACCGAGGCCGAGGATGTATAAAGGTGTCGATGCACTGGCAAGACGCTTAACCGCCCCCTTAAGATTCTTTCTGGCATCAGTATTATTGCTTGCTATGTCATTATTGGTGAAGTCGCCATCTGTAAACCATAAAATAACTGACTTATTTTCAAACTTTGCTATTTCAATTTCATCCTGAGCGAGTTCAAGTGCACTGGCCGGGGAGCTGCCGCGTGTCGGCAGAGGGATTGATTCTAACAGCTGCAGATAGTATTTCAGGGCATTGATGTCGGTGGTAAATGGTACAAACAAATGTGCTCTGGCCGTGTACAGAATAAGGCCAACACGCTTATTCGTAACTCGACTCAGAAGCTCATTGATTTCAATTTGCGCACGATGTAAACGATTAGGTTCTATGTCTCGCGTCTGCATAGAGCGAGATACATCCACGACTAACATGATATTCATGTCAGGATCAGTAGAGTGTGCGGGCTGTTCAAGCAGCAAGCGTGGGCCTGCCATCGATATGGCCAGTAATAGCCAGGCACTAAAGTACAGCGCCTCACGGGTGAAGATACTGTGTAGCCATGAACGTGAGTCCTTTGACTGTTGCCAGCTAGTCCAGGCATGCAATTCGGGGTCAGCATAACAGGCCAGATTTTTCTTACCTGAATATCGTCGTATAAGAAGCAGGATAATGGGCTGCAGTGCCAGCAATAACCATAAAGGTTCTCGCCAGTATATTGAGCTTTGCCACAAGCTCTGTAACCATGAGGATTCAGTCACTTGTTATCCTCCATCTGAAATGACTACAGCCAAAGCGGACAAACTGATACAGGGAAAGAATGAGCAGACTCAGTATCAATGGAATGGGGTATAGCGGGATGTAATAAAACCTGGGAGGCAGCTCTTTTCTATATTTTTCGCGCTGATCGATATCCGCTACCGCTTCGTCCAGCGCTTGTTTATCACCGGCCTGGTAGCTTTTTGCATCGGTCAGTTTAGCCAGGTTTTTAAGCAGCTCTGTATTGGCAGGGCGATAGATTAATCCGGCGAGTTCTTCTTCTGCCGCATTATAACTAGCAGCACCAATAGCAACTGTATACAAAGGAAGTTCTGCTTGATGTGCCAGTTCTGCTGCAGTAATCGGAGAAATGCTATCGGTAGATTCATCTGCATCGGTGAACAAAACCAGTACACGGCGTCGCTCAGGGCCCTTCTCTGATTCTCTGACTGCGAGTGCGATGGCTTCCCCTAGTGCATTGAACCGTCCTGCCATGGTCGTTTTAATACGAGATATCATGCGCCGGGTAAGTGTCTGATCTTCGTTCAATGGCAGCATCGTGTAGGCTGAGTCACCAAACACGATAACCGAGATTCTGTCTCCCTCCAGCTGCTGCACAAAACGGTCAAGAAAACTCTTCAGGAAACTCATGCG
>JGI861J16260_1000012_pt1 | contig 19774 bp, 20 predicted proteins | sample TiedelARG06_123m_FD_16260 | JGI IMG/M metagenome (IMG submission 16260)
CGCCTGAATCAGGCGAAAAATTTTCAGGCCGGTATGCTTCTGCTGCGCCAGCTTGAATTTGCAACCTTTGACCTTGCGATACACAGGGGAACGGTTGCGGTGGATGTGCAAAAAACACTCGACCGGGTACGCGAGGATATTGCCGTCTTCACACCGCCGCAGTTCAATCGCTTCCAGAACAGCTTTTCTCATATTTTCGCTGGAGGCTATGCCTCGGGTTACTACAGCTATAGCTGGGCAGAGGTTCTTTCAGCTGATGCCTTCAGCCTGTTTGAAGAAAACGGAATATTTGATCCGGATACCGGGCAGTCTTTTCTCGAGAACATCCTGGAAAAAGGCGGCAGCCAGGACCCGCAGGACTTATTCAGGGACTTTCGTGGCCGCAAACCTGAAATCGATGCCTTGCTAAGGCACCGCGGGCTTGCGGCGTGATGTGCGATAAATATGCTACACTTCAGGCCACATTTTTTCTTGCCATGCTGCTGGCTACATCAAACTAATGACACCTATTGCTGAGATTCAGTACACGGCTAACCGTTATTCGAAAATCATGAAAATATTTCTTTTACTATTTTTTTTCTTGTCTGTCAGCGCTACAGCGAACGACGCTGTCTGGATTCATAAGGTAGACAAACCGGTAGAGAGCCTCTACAAAGCTATCTATGAGGGGCTTGAGGAAGCCAGTTTCTATGTTGTTTTTGAACCTAATATAGGTAAAAGCACTGCTCAATTTAGTCAGCGCTGGGGTGATGAATATAACCGTAACGGTCTGACAGAGATACGCAGTATGGTGTTCTGTAATGGCTGGTATGCCAACCAGGTCGGCAATGCTGACCCTGAAATGCTTGCTCTGTGCCCATTACATATTACATTGACCGAGAAAGAAGGCAGGTCTACCATTTTGTTTATCCGCCCTTCCTTTATCGCTCGAGGAACCAATGCCGAGACGATAGCAGCTGAAATCGAGAGCACGGTTATCAAGGCCATTGAAACAGCTACAGTCAGCTCGATTAATTCTGCAGCAACCGGGTCTGATAGTACCGGCAAATAAGAAGGCTGGTCAGCCTTTCCTTTTCTGGAGATGTTTTACATGCAAACGTGCAAAATCGCACTACTACAATTATTAGCCGGAATTGCCATCGTTCTGGTACTGGTGTTCATTAATTATGATTTTCTGCATGAGTTTTATATAGATAATCAGGAAACTCTTGCCGGCCCAATTATCAATGGCTTCATACTGTTACTCTTCTTCACAGGTTTAATACGCATTATCCACGGCTACGGCTTTTATTCACGCGAAGAAACAGCAATAAAACGTTTTCGCAAGAACCTTACGCGGGATATCGAAGAACCGGATGAAGGCATCCCCGGGAACACTCTCATTGCAGCAAGATACCAGCGCATACAGGAACTCAACAGGGCACGCTCAGTCGTTGATCAGAATGCGCTTGCTGCGACGCTGGTAGCACAGCAAAGCCTGAAAAGCAGTTATCCGCATTTTATCAATAACACGCTTATCCTGGCCGGTGTATTCGGAACGATAATTTCACTTTCTATCTCGCTTGTCGGTGCCAATGAAATGATTTCCAACGGCGGCAGCATCACAGGTATGACCACAGTAATCCATGGCATGTCGACAGCACTGTCAACAACAATGACCGCTATTTTCTGCTATGTATTTTTCCATTTTTTTTATAGTAAGCTGACGGATATACAAACGAGTATTCTGAGCAACATCGAGGAAATTACACAAGGCCTGCTGGACACACAAAGCAGCGTTACTGAAGCAGATGTACTTAGAAACACTGACACTATTCTGCAGCAGCTGCAGTTTTTAATAACTGAGATGAAGACGACACAGGAAGAGAATACTGCCTCCGCCAGGCAGCTTGCCAATATCATCAAGTTCAGCCAGCAGACTAGCGGCAGTATTAATCACCATATGGACAGACTGGAGGTCATCCTGCGCGACGGCTTCCGTCTGCCAAAAATAAAATGAGTGGTTTCGTAGACCTCAGGCTAAATCGTCGACGTACTGTTGACGATGGGTTCTGGCCCAGTTTTACCGACATCATGACGGTAATAGTGATGATTTTCCTTATGGGAATGGTCGTCGTCCTGCTGCAGAACATGGAAGTCACTAATAATATGAAATCCGCCTTACTGGAAAAGCAGAAAGCGACAGAGCTGGCTAAATCAACTTTCGAGGAAAAAAGTATCGTCAGCAACCGTCTGTCTGATGCGGAAGAAGAACTGGCAAGGCTGCGTATGATGATCATACTGGCAAAGGATCAGCGTAAAACCATGGAACAGCAGCTTTCAACTGCGAAGCAGGAACTGCAAACTCTTTCTGCTCAGTTCACGTCTCTGGAGCAGGCGCATAACACTGTAAAAGATGAAAAAGAACAGACGGACCGCCAGCTAGAAAAAAAGTCACAATTGCTTGTGCAGACTTCTTCACAATTATCACAGACAGAGTCACAGTTAAATGACCTTGTTCAGCAGCAAGAAAGACTTATTCAACAACAAACAATACTGACATCCGAACTTGCCAGCAGCAGGGAAGCACAGGCCGCATCAGAGTCGAGGCTTGAGGCAGTTACCCTACAGGCCACGAGCACGGATCAGGAACTTGCCAGCATACGTGGTGAGTACAGTGACCTGCAGGTTAAATACAACAAGCTGATAAAGCCAGCCAGAACCTCAAATGGCAAGTATGTTGTTGAAGTCTTCTATTCTAAAAGCGGCAACAATGACCTCTATAAAATAAAGGACAGCGGACAGGCATCTTCGACTATTGTCAGTCAGAAGCAATTGCACCAGAGACTCGCAAAACTGAAAAAACAACACGATAAAAACCTCTATATTCGCCTTATTTTTCCTGAAGACAGCAATCTTTCATATAACGATGCCTGGACTTTTTCGAAAGAAGTTCTCGGCAAATATGATTACTATCACACAAATTAGCCATAACTTATATTCTAATGTCTTTGACTTAAATCAATGCTTATTCGGGTAATTCTATCTAGTCTATAAGACTTGATGGCCCGAATAGAACAGATCAACCCAGCAACAGCCAATATCTCTCCCTCGCGGAGGAATTTCCTGCGCGGAAATATCAGTAACCGGGCGCTGCACATTCGTCCCCCCTGGTCTGTCAATGATGTTCTGTTCCGCGAAATATGTAACCGCTGTGATGACTGTATTGATGCCTGCCCAGAATTCATTATCCGCCGAGATGACAACGGTTACCCAAGCGTTAATTTTTCTCTTGCTGGCTGTACCTATTGTGCAGAATGCCTGGAAAGCTGCAGCACCGGCGCACTAAAAGGGTTGCGTAGCGATATCGATCAGGCCTGGAATCACAGTATGCGCATAGCAGATCACTGCCTGTCTGTGACAGGTGTCGTCTGTCGCGCCTGCGGTGATCATTGCGAAGTCGGTGCAATTCGTTTTACGTTACTGACACAAGGGCGTTCCCTGCCAAAAATTAATTCCAGGTCTTGCACCGGCTGCGGTCAGTGCATCCCTGTATGTCCAACCAATGCAATTTCCATTCATGAAACCATAGAGAGGTCTCTCTGATGTCAGGATTCAATATATGCGGAATGGTCGTGCGATCGAGAGATAGCCGAACCGATGATGTACGTGCTTCTCTGCTGGCTATCCCCGGTGTGGAAATCCACGCCGCTGAAACCGGTCGCATGGTGGTTACCGTAGAAGATGAAAGCTACAGCAAAGTAGCCGACAACATAAATAATATTCAATTTATCGATGGCGTCGTTTCGGCGTCTCTCGTATACCAGTACTCAGATCAACACGACACCCAACAGGAGTCAGAACAATGAAACTGACACGGCGCAATTTTATTAAAACCAATGCAATAGCATCCACAGCCGCAGTTGCCGGCGTTACCATCCCTGGTATTCAAGTAGCCCAGGCCAAGACCGGTGATGACATTCGCTGGGACAAGGCAGCCTGTCGTTATTGCGGTACCGGCTGCTCAGTGCTTATCGGCACTAAGAACGGCAAGGTAGTCGCTACTCAGGGTGACCCTGATGCACCGGTAAACCGAGGACTTAACTGTATTAAGGGCTATTTTCTGTCCAAGATTCCCTATGGTAAGGACCGTTTGACACAACCCCTGTTGCGGAAGAAAAACGGTGTATACGACAAAGAAGGCGACTTCGAAGCCGTTTCCTGGGATGAAGCCTTCACTATTATGGCCGACAAATGGAAAGTCGCCATGAAGCGCAGCATGGAAGAAAATGCGGGCAAGCCGGTAGACAAAATGACCTCACGTGTCGGCATGTTCGGCTCTGGCCAATGGACCGTATGGGAAGGCTATGCGGCTTCCAAGCTATACAAGGCAGGCTTTCGATCTAACAATCTCGACCCTAATGCTCGTCACTGCATGGCTTCCGCTGTTGGGGCGTTTATACGTGCCTTTGGCTCTGATGAACCCATGGGCTGCTATGATGACCTCGAACACGCAGATGCCTTTGTCCTGTGGGGCGCTAACATGGCGGAAATGCATCCTATTCTGTGGTCACGCCTGACCGATACACGCCTGACTAAACCTGGCTGTGAAGTGCATGTGCTGTCAACCTTCGAGCACCGCAGTTTTGAACTGGCCGATAACGGCATGGTTTTCCATCCACAAAGCGACCTGGCAATTCTCAACTACATTGCTAACTACATCATCGAGAACAAGGCCTACAACCAGGAGTTTCTCGATAAGCATGTCAATTTCACCAAGACACCTACCGATATTGGTTATGGCCTGAGACCAGAACACCCGTTGGAAATGGCGGCAAAAAACCCGGGCAAAGGAAAACTGAGTAAAATCACCTGGGAAGAATACGTTGAGTCTGTTAAGCCATACACCCTCGAAAAAGCCGTTGAAATTTCCGGTGTTCCAGCTGTACAACTGGAACGTCTGGCCAAGCTGTATGCCGATCCGAACATCAAGGTTTCATCTTTCTGGACCATGGGTTTCAACCAGCATACGCGTGGCGTCTGGGTGAACGGCCTTATGTACAATGTTCACCTGCTGATGGGTAAAATCTCTGAGCCCGGTAACAGCCCGTTTTCTCTGACAGGGCAGCCATCTGCCTGTGGTACCGCACGCGAGGTAGGCACCTTTGCTCACCGTCTGCCAGCTGACTACGTGATCATGAAGAAACCCCATCGTGACCTGGCTGAAAAGATCTGGAAACTGCCTGAAGGCACCATTCCCGGCAAGAAAGGCTATCACGCTGTATTGCAGAGTCGCATGCTCAAAGACGGCAAGCTGAACTGCTACTGGGTGCAGTGCAACAACAATATGCAGGCTGCTCCGAATATGAATGAAGAGACATACCCGGGCTGGCGTAACCCGGAGGCTTTTGTTGTCGTCTCTGACCCGTACCCGACAGTCTCCGCACAGGCAGCTGACCTGATCCTGCCAACATCCATGTGGATAGAAAAGGAAGGCGCATACGGTAATGCCGAGAGGCGTACCCAGTTCTGGCGCCAACAGATCAAGTCTCCAGGTGAATCACGCTCAGATGTCTGGCAATTGGTTGAATTTTCGAAGTATTTCAAGGTAGAGGATGCCTGGACTGAAGAACTGATCAGCAGCATGCCGGAGTACCGCGGCAAAACACTGTATGACGTGCTATATGCCAACGGACAGGTTGACAAATTCCCGAAACAACAGGTCACAGACAATCGTGGCAATGAGTATGATAACGATGAGATGGAATACTTCGGATATTACCTGCAGAAGGGTTTATTTGAAGAATACCGTCGCTTCCAGCAGGAAGGACCAAAGATTGGTCATGAACAGGCTGAATTCGAGGCTTATCATAATACACGCGGACTGCGCTGGCCGGTTATTGACGGTAAAGAAACTCTCTGGCGCTACCGCGAAGGCTATGATCCCTACGTTAAGGCGGGTGAAGGCGTCAGATTCTATGGCAAGAAAGACGGCCGCGCCAATATCATCACGGCACCTTATGAGCCGCCTGCAGAAAGCCCGGATAAAGAATTCGATCTATGGCTGTGCACAGGACGTGTGCTTGAACACTGGCATTCCGGTTCTATGACCCGTCGCGTACCTGAGCTCTATCGCGCTTTCCCTGATGCCGTTATTTTCATGCACCCGGATGATGCCAAGAAGCGTGGCCTGAAACGTGGCATGGAGGTCAAGGCAGTTAGCCGTCGCGGTGAAATTACGGCGCGTGTTGAAACTCGCGGACGCAATAAAACCCCAAAAGGCCTGGTCTTCATACCATGGTTTGACGCCAGCCGACTGGTTAACAAACTAACGCTTGACGCTACTGATCCGCTTTCCAAGGAAACGGATTATAAAAAGTGCGCCGTCAAGATTGTTAGTGTGTGAAGGCATAGGATAAAGGCGTTCAGACAAGGCTATCCTTGTTGAGAACCATAGATGACTTTCTCCGCTAAACGTAGAAAATTCCTCACCGAAACCACCAGAACAGCGGCGGGTGTCGGTGTGGCTACGTTGATGCTGGGTCTCTACACTCACCAGTCCCGTGCATTACCCGCAGAGGCTATTCGGCCGCCCGGTGCCCTTGATGAGGATGCGTTTCTTGGTGCCTGTATCCGCTGTGGACTCTGCGTCAGGGATTGTCCTTACGACACTTTGAGCCTTGCAACAGCAGGTGATNACGTGGCACTCGGCACGCCTTTCTTTACTGCCCGAAATATTCCATGTGAAATGTGTCAGGACATTCCCTGTATCAAGGCCTGCCCAACCGGTGCACTCGATCATGGCATGGATAATATCGACGATGCGCGCATGGGCCTGGCCGTTGTTATAGACCAGGAGGCCTGTATTGCTTTCCAGGGGCTGCGCTGCGAGGTCTGTTTTAATATTTGCCCGATCCGTGGTGAAGCCATAGGTCTTGATATGCGGCACAATAAGCGCAGCGGCAAACATGCCCTGTTTATTCCGGTAGTGCACTCGGATGCCTGCACAGGTTGTGGAAAATGTGAACAGGCCTGTATCCTCGAAGAATCCGCAATTAAGGTAATGCCCGTAAACCTCGCCAAGGGGCAAATGCAGGATCATTATCGACTCGGCTGGGATGAGAAGAAAAAAGCCGGTGAATCATTAATCGGCACAGATGATAAGCACCGATATAACCTGCCGCAGGGCACTCGTTACGATTATGAGGGTGAAGGCCTAATTCCTGCTGAACCCGGTAATGTACCGTTTTCTGATAACCCCCTTGATGTCCTGAATGGCCATAAGGAAGGATTGTAATGGCTGCCGGTAAATTACATCCGGGTGCAGATGCCATCGCCGTTAAAGGCTGGTTTGGCGCTCATAAGTGGCTAATATTACGAAGAATGTCCCAGGTTGGTATTCTCATCCTGTTCCTGCTCGGGCCACTGGCAGGGATATGGATTATCAAAGGCAACCTGGCATCCAGCCTGACGCTTGACGTACTCCCACTGACCGATCCGTATGTTCTAGTACAATCCGTTCTGGCCGGTCAACGACCGCTTGAAACAGCCATTATAGGTGCGATCATTGTGGCCGTGTTCTATATCCTGGTTGGCGGCCGAGCCTATTGTTCATGGATCTGCCCAGTCAACATTGTGACGGATACTGCAGCCTGGCTGAGAATTAAACTGGGCCTTAAAGGCGGTGCAACATTCTCCAGAAATGCGCGATTCTGGCTACTCGGTTCAACATTTCTCCTCGCACTGCTCAGCGGCACCATTGCCTGGGAACTGGTGAACCCAGTTTCTATACTATTTCGTGGGCTCGTTTTTGGAATGGGCATGGGCTGGGGACTTATCCTGGCAATATTCTTGCTTGATATGCTCGTCAGTAAGCGCGCGTGGTGCGGCAGCCTGTGCCCGGTTGGCGCCTTTTACAGCCTGCTCGGCCATACCAGCCTGTTACGAGTATCTGCTGCCCATAGAGAAAATTGCAATGATTGCATGGATTGTTTTGTCATCTGCCCTGAGCACCAGGTTATCAATCCCGCACTAAAAGAATTACCAACAGGGACTGGACCAATAATACTGTCCAGTCAATGTACCAACTGCGGTCGTTGCATCGACGTCTGCGCTGAAAACGTTTTTAAATTTGATTTGAGATTTAACAATACCCAGACCACTAGTGTCACTAACAAGCATGAGGTTCTGTCATGAAGAAAATTATTTTTATGAGTATGGCGATATCCGCCGGTATATTCGGGCTCAGCCCTTATGCAGTCGCTGAGCATGTGCAATCACTGCGCGGGGAACTCACACTTGAAGAAGATTCAGTCGCACCTACGCTAAAGCAATACCAGAAAGACGAAGCTCCAATGCAAAGGGATTATCTACAGCAGCCACCCCTTATCCCACATAAGATTGCTGAGTATCGCATCACTATCAAGCACAACAAGTGCCTGAGCTGCCATAGCTGGACAAATTACAAGGCCAGGGGTGCAACCAAGATCAGCCAGACGCACTTTGAAAACCGCGATGGCGCTGTAATGTCCAATGTGTCTGCACTGCGATACTTCTGTACCCAGTGTCATGTACCGCAAGTCAAGGCACCTCCACTGGTAGAAAATGAATTTGAACCTGTGGATTCAATGCGTCATTGATGTTTCAAGAATTGCTGCGACTATTTTATTGGGAGATACAGCATGTCTAAGAAGAAAATTTCACTTTCGGTGCTGATCATCGGCTTTATCATCGGCATAGTTTTTTGGGGTGCGTTTAACTGGACCCTGGAATTAACCAATACAGAAGAATTTTGTATTTCATGCCACGAGATGCGCGATAATGTCTATGTTGAGTACCAGGACACTATTCACTATGCCAACAGAACCGGCGTCCGCGCGACCTGTCCGGACTGCCACGTGCCGAAAGAATGGATCTATAAAATCCAACGCAAGATACAGGCCTCTAACGAGCTTTATCATAAAGCACTCGGCACCATTAATACACGTGAGAAGTTCGAGGCCAAACGCCTTGTACTAGCACGGCATGAATGGGATCGTATGAAAGCTAATGATTCACGCGAATGCCGCAACTGCCATAACTATGATGATATGGATTATCCTTCACAGGGCCGTCGAGCTGTGGACAACCACGTAAAGGGCTTTGCAAATGGCGAAACCTGTATTGATTGCCACAAGGGCGTTGCCCATGAACTCCCCGATATGATTGAAGATGATTCCAGTGCAGTATTACTAAAACACTGATTAAATATATACTGTCAAACAATACGACCCCGTCTTTCGACGGGGTTTTTTATGTCTATCGGTTTCATCATCATGTCCTGAAACACCTGCAGTTAAACCATCAGCAAATTTTTTCATTTATCAGCCTGGCTTGTGATATCAGCAGCGGCGATTTATTCTATTCACACAACTACATCCACTGAGTCCACGCATTGATCTTCGAATTTCAGGCGAGTGTGTTAATCTGAGAAAAATATATTTCAGTCATCATTCCTAATCTGAACAGGGCCCGGCAATGACATCACAAACCAATATCGCTGCTAACAATGCCTCGTTTAAAGATCATTTTTCACATGATTCTGCCGCATACTCGAGGCATCGTCCCGGCTATCCTGATTCTCTCTTTTCATTTTTATTCTCTATAACAAAGGAACACGACCTGGCCTGGGACTGTGCTACAGGTTCTGGCCAGTCAGCTATCAGGCTAGCAGAAAGCTATAATACGGTTCTTGCAACAGACGCCAGCAAAGCACAGATCAACAATGCACGGAAACATAAAAAGGTACATTATTATGTTGCAGCGGCTGAAAACGCTGCAATCAAGAGTAGCAGTGTTGATCTGATCACCGTTGCACAGGCCTTGCACTGGTTTAACTTTGATGCTTTTTCTTCAGAGGTTGAACGCACATTAAAGCCGTCGGGCATCCTTGCTATCTGGTCCTATAATTTACTCAGCATAAATCCGGATATAGACCGACAAATCAGACACTTATACGGCAATATTCTTAAACCGTACTGGCCCGCTGAACGATTACATGTTGAAAGCGGTTACAAGTCAATTAACTTTCCACTGAAAGAGTTATCAACACCAGCATTCCACATGTCGGTGGAATGGACGCAGGCACAACTCATTTCATATTTATCGACCTGGTCTGCGGTTAACGCCTACATTGAAAAAAACAAGCAGAATCCTGTGGATATTATCCAGGATGAACTAATCAGGCTATGTGATAAGACGGCACAAATGTCGGTTAAGTGGCCTCTCACTGTCAGGGCCTGGCAGAAGAAGGACTGAACACATCACTTCGCTGAAAATCGATATTTTAAAAGGTTAACGATATGATCACTGCCCTCTACGCATCATTGCTAACTTTCCTGGTAGTCTGGCTCTCCATCAACGTGATAAAAAACAGACGTAAACACCGCATACGCTACGGTGACGGTAATAATAAACACCTCATAATAGCCAGGACGGCTCATTCAAACACTGTCGAATATGTTCCACTGGCGTTGTTAATGCTGCTATTTCTGGAATTAAATCATGCCAGCATCTGGCTGATCCACCTTGCTGGCATCCTGTTAGTGTCGGGCAGACTGATATACGCACGCGGTGTATTAAATAAAAAGCACTCAGGACGGGTGACCGGTATGAAAATCACACTGTATACACTGTTGGCACTGGCTATATTAAACATTGTCTATTTACCTTATGAAAAGCTATTGAATCTGTAAAACCTTCTTTCTGGAAAATTAATGATTTCATGTCAAAAAACATATTTATGCATTTCCGGCAAAAAGGAAGTTTTGATTGTGCAGCAACATTTATTTATTGTTGCAACAGCTGCTGGACAGGGCAGGGTGAACCTCTCCCCAAAAGGGCTGGATTCGTTACGAGTTATCATTCATAGGCGAATTATCTGGCTGAACTTTACTGTCAGCGGAAACGAAACATCTGCACAGCTACTGCAGTCCAATCGCATGACGCTGATGTTCTGTTCTTATTCCGGTCTACCAATGATTCTTCTTATATACGGCTACGCTATGGAAATAACGCCAAAGAACAGGGAATGGAACATTTTTTATTCCTTATTCTATCCATTGCCAGGCTATCGACAGACATTTGATCTTGAAGTTGAGCTTGTTCAGAATCCCTGTGGCGTAGCCGTGCCTTTGTGTGACCATGTCGACGACCAAGACCAGTTAAGCAAATTAGCAGAAATAAAGGCGAGATAAAAATGGTCTAATCCTTGCTGGCTATCCAACTATTATTGTAAATAAATAATTACACAGAAAGGGCCTGTTACAGGGTTATGGAATTACTTTGCAGTTATTACCCTGCCTCTAACTTATTACTGCACTCGATACAGTATAGAGCAACGGGATTTATCTGCAGTCGCTTTACAGCAATGGCTTCACTGCATTCTTCGCAATAACCGTAATCACCGTTATCGATTCTTTTTAACGCTTTGCTGATCTCATGCAGTAATTGCTCCCGTCTCCTTGCCAGTTCTTTCATCATGGCCTGGGACTGCAGTGCATCCATGCGCGACACCCGACCGACGCTGGTTTGATCCAGCATAACGGTTCCTGCAGCACTTTTCCCGCTTTCCAGCACTTCCAGCAACTCTTGCTGCTGCTGTAATAACAACTCCTTGAACGGGTCAGTATCCACTAATGCTATTAGTTTTCATTTAAAATTGTCGCCAGGGCAGCACCATCCAGCGGTGATAATTCATGTCCAGCTGGAACCGTAATTACTTCTGCACGCCCTGACAGGGCAATGACATTATTCAGATCCTGGCTCATACCTGGAACCATCCAGTCGCCTTCCATTGTCAGGTTGTGTCCGCGCACGACAGCAATATATTCCAGCTCCGGGTGCGGCTGCACGTTGAGCCAGCCAAGATAGGTTCCAGGCGTCGCGGGTAACAGGTCCACAAGCAGGTGTCTGGATCGTTTTATTGTGTGGTAGTCAGCACCGGCGAAAAAGTCGGCCAGGTAGCTGAATGGCCACGGCACGCTAGTCGCATTGAGCGCCTGAATTGTCCGTTCTGTTCCCAGGTTAGGCCCGGCAATTGAAATAAGACGATCAATTCCTGTAGCATTGCCTCGTACCAGCACTGTCCTGGCAATTATGGCACCTGCCGAATGACCAATTATAGTTATGGGCTCACCAGGATAACGCAGGCTGATATCATTTAAAGCAGTGCCAAGAAGGCCTGCCTGCAAATCAACAGGCGCTTCAGAGGGTAAATCAACGACAAATACACGGTTGTCAGCTGAACTGTCAGCTGCCTGTTTATGCTGCATATACTGAATGCTGCGCCCGGCAGTCGTATACAAGCCGGCCCTGGGCCAGCCATTTTCCTGCAAAATTGTCGATACACCGCTTGTTTCCCATGCTGCTGCACTACTATGGTAACCATGGACAAGCACTGCGATCTCTGCCATTGCTGGTAGAGGGAGCAGCGTCCCCATCAATATACAAGCTCTCGCAAAATAAGAATTTTTTTTCATCATAAATCTCCGGTTCAATTAATCAGCAGGAAAAACCCATTTGCCCACTGCTTAAACAAGTCAGAATGTTATTATTATAACTCTGTCTCATACTATTTTGACTTGATATTTACCTGATGAACCCCGATTCAATTAGCTATTTCAACGAATACCTTGATGCTTTGCCAGTTCAGCTGCAGGCCGATGTGTCACTTATATTTGACGAAATTGTTCATCAGTTACCTGACATGCCGGCACTAATAGGCGATCTTCCAGCAACAGATTCAACAGAAAAAACCAATAACTGGGTATCTGCGTTGCCTGCTGTTCTCAGTGCCAGTCAATTTATCCGCGGATTACTGCGCAGGGACCCTGCTTTCCTAACCGAAATCATCAATGACGGTAGCATTTTTTCCCCACTTGATTATCGAGCTGTAAAGACCAGGCTTGTTATGGCCCTCGCTGCAACTGATGATGAACAGGAACTGATGCACATCCTACGGCGCAGCAGAAACCAGGCAATGCTACAAATCGCCTTTCGTGACCTTGCTGACTGGGCGTCACTGGATGAAGTCATGTCAAGCATTACTGTCACCGCCGAAGTGCTCCTTTCCGCCGCATTAACCCGCAGCTACCAGTTGATCAGCAAGCGCTCAGGAATTCCCATTGGGACCGAATCCGGTCAACCTCAGCAGATGGTTGTTCTTGGCATGGGTAAACTCGGTGGTGGTGAACTTAATTTCTCATCCGATGTTGATCTTATATTCTGCTTTCCGGAAAACGGGCAAACCGACGCCAGTAGACCAATTACAAACAGCGAGTTTTTTATCCGCCAAGCCAGGTTATTCATCAAGCTACTGACCACTCCGACTGCTGATGGCTTTGTCTATCGTGTTGATACTCGACTGCGTCCGAATGGTGATAGTGGAACGCTTTGCCTGTCATTTGCTGCAATGGATAATTACTATCAATTGCACGGCAGAGACTGGGAGCGCTATGCATTCATCAAGGCAAATATTGTTGCTGGCGATATAGACAACGGCAAAGAACTATTAAGCAACCTGCAGCCTTTTGTTTATCGCAAGTACCTGGATTTTGCCGCCGTCGAGTCTATTCGCGACATGAAAGAAATGATCGAGCGAGAGCTTAGTCGTAAAAAAGAACTACAGAAGAACATAAAACTGGGTCCAGGAGGAATTCGCGAGATAGAGTTCCTTGCCCAGGCGCATCAGATGATTCGCGGTGGACGAGATAAAAGCCTACAACAGCGCAGCCTGCTTTTAGTGCTTGACCAGCTTAAGGACTCTGCACTGATCTCAGACAGTGAATATTGCAGTTTACGACAGGGTTATTATTTCCTGCGTCGATGTGAAAACCGGCTGCAAATGTATGCCGACCAGCAAACCCACAACCTGCCTGATGATGAAATGCAGCAATTAATTCTTGCCCACTCTATGGGCTATTCAGACTGGCAATCCTTCAAAATGGAGTTGCGTCAGCATATGCAGGGCGTACATCAGATTTTTCATGATCTGTTCATGTCGACTGCAAATCCTGAACAAAAATCACAGACTCTTAATCTGTCGCACCTATGGAACAATGAGCTGGACGATGAGCACGCCCTGAGGTTACTTGCAGAAAATCATTATCAGCAGACTGATGAACTATATTCGAGATTACACGCCCTGCGAACCGGCTCTTTCTATCATAGTTTGAGCGTCACCGCGAAAAACCGTCTCGATCGCCTGCTTCCAGTCCTGCTGCATGAAGTCGGCACAACAGTAACTGAAATTGATCAGGCCGCTAAATGCACTTCCACAGACGAAACTATATTACGCTGTCTTGAATTGCTATCTACAATCTCACGTCGGCCGGTTTACCTGTCCTTATTACTTGATAATGAACCCTTGCGGCATCAACTGATTCGACTGACAGCCGCAAGTCCCTATATATCATTATTACTTACACGCCACCCAATCCTGCTTGATGATCTGTTAAGTGGGTATTCACTTACAAATTTCGATATATCCACACTTGACATAAGCCTTGAGAAGCAGATTTCTACTGCTGAAAAGAGTGACCTGGAACAGCAGATGAATCTATTAAGAGAGTTTCATAATAGTAAACTTCTTGCCGTCGCTTCGCTGGGGATATCAACTGGACTATCAGCTAAAGATACCGGTAATTCACTTTCATCTGTTGCCGAAGCGTGCGTTAAGGCAAGCCTGAGATTAAGCCTTCAGGACATAGTCTGCAGCCATGGTACTCCTGCTGCCTGCGAAATTGACACAATTCCTTTCTGTGTAATAGCCTATGGCAAACTAGGTAGCCGGGAGCTTGGTTTTGGTTCAGATCTTGACCTGGTTTTTCTTTCGCAAAATTTTCCCGACGCTGAAAAGACTTCCGGTCCACGAAAAGTATATATCCCGCAGTTTTTTGCTCGTGTCGGTCAACGCCTGGTTCATATTATATCGACTCGCACACCGGCCGGCCGTTTATACGAAGTTGACATGCGTCTAAGACCAAGCGGGGATTCCGGCCCATTAGTGACGACAATCAGCCGTATGCTGGCTTATCAGAGAGGTAAAGCATGGACCTGGGAACACCAGGCACTGGTCAGAGCACGTGTCATCGCTGGTGACCCAACGCTTGCAAAGGAGTTTAATCAACTGCGCCATGAAATCCTCACGCGGCCTCGTGACGATAAGCAGCTAAAAAAAGACGTCGTTGATATGCGCGAAAAGTTAAGATCGTCAAAAAACTTCAGCCGAAGTGACGATTTTGACCTGAAACAGGGCCGGGGAGGTATCGTTGACATTGAATTTATGGTGCAATATATGGTTCTGCGCTGGGCACATCAGTATCCACAGCTGACGACTCACACGGAGTCTCTGGAACTACTAGATATGCTGGCCAGTTTAGAATTATTGGAACTGGAACAGCACCACATATTATCTGGTGCTTTTTCAAACTGGCTAGATAAAAGCTACCAGTTACAGTTAAACGATCATAATGCTGTCATTCCAGACGGTGTAGATAAGCCATTGCGTCTACAGGTGACAGGAATCTGGAACAAAATGTTTACCCGGAACGCCGGGTAGTAACAAATAGGAGAAAAATCATGTCGATGTCTGACCGTGACGGTGTCATCTGGTATGACGGTCAACTGGTTCCGTGGCGTGATGCTACGACCCATGTACTGACACACACCCTGCATTACGGGTTAGGTGTGTTTGAGGGCGTGCGTGCATACGATGCAGAGGGTGGAACCGCAATATTCCGCTTACAGGACCACACTAATCGATTGTTCCGTTCAGCACATATACTGCAGATGGACATACCTTTCAACAAGGATGAACTGAACGATGCTCAATGCCAGGTCGTACGTGAAAATGGACTGAACAACGCATATCTCAGGCCAATGTGCTTTTATGGTGCTGAAGGTATGGGTTTACGCGCAGACAACCTCAAAACACATGTAATCGTGGCTGCCTGGGACTGGGGTTCATATCTTGGAGAGGAAGGGCTGGAGAAGGGTATACGTATCCGCACTTCCTCCTATACCCGCCACCATGTCAACATCACCATGTGCAAGGCTAAATCAAACGGTAACTATACCAATTCCATACTTTCACTACAGGAAGCACGCGCTGACGGATACGACGAAGCATTACTGCTTGACCCGGAAGGTTTTGTTGCTGAGGGTAGTGGTGAAAATATTTTCATCACTCGCGACAATATCGTTTATACGCCTGATCTCACTTCAGCTCTGGAAGGCATCACTCGAGATACCATCATTCATTTCATCGATGAGCTAGGACTCAAGCTGGTAGAAAAGCGTATCACACGCGATGAGGTCTATATCGCAGATGAAGCTTTCTTTACCGGTTCTGCTGCTGAAGTAACGCCGATTCGAGAACTGGATAACCGTCAAATTGGTGACGGTGGCAGAGGCCCTATAACAACACAGCTTCAGACCATGTATTTTGATCAGATTCACGGCCGTCGCACAAGCCATCCTGAATGGCTGACCAGAGTCTACTGAAGCAGGGATTGATACTATGCAAAATTCTATAAACGAGAAAGAAACTAGCGCCACTAATAAAACATCTTCACAGGTACATTCAATCAGTAAGCAAGACCTTCCTGTGGCATGTCCTCTGCCAAGTGCAAGTCAGTGGAACGCACACCCTCGTGTCTACCTGACGCTGGATGAACACGGCAAGGCCATCTGCCCCTATTGCAGCACGGTTTATATTCTGCAGAAAGAAGACTGAACCCACAACGGAGTACTGTTGTGAAAACTGTTGAACGGATTCTTGTCGTCGGTCCATCCTGGGTTGGCGACATGATGATGGCGCAAACACTTTTTATCCTGTTAAAGCGCAACAATCCGGATTGCAGCATCGATGTTCTTGCGCCAGACTGGTCATTGCCCATACTGGCACATATGCCAGAAATATCAGATTCAATTGCTTCACCGTTTAAACATGGTGAAGCCAGTCTACATCAACGCTATTTGCTTGGAAAATCCCTGCGTGACCGTCGCTATGACCAGGCAATAATATTACCCAATTCTTTAAAATCAGCTTTAGTACCCTACTGGGCCAGGGTACCTCGCAGAACAGGTTTTGTCGGCGAGCTACGCTATGGCCTGATAAATGATACGAGAAAATTAAACCGCCAGGCTTTGCCTAAAACGGTCATGCGATTCGCCACACTGGGCATTCCTGCAAATCAGTCCCTTGATAAAATTTTACCCTTTCCGCATTTAGAAACTAATGAACAGAGTAGATCTACCACCTTCAATACATTAAGCATTGAACCTGCTACTGACCTCGTTCTTGTACTATGTCCTGGTGCCGAATTTGGACCAGCCAAGCAATGGCCCGCATCTCACTTTTCTGTACTTGCCAATTACTATATTAGCCTGGGCTGGCAAGTCTGGCTGCTCGGCTCAGAAAAAGATAATACTATCTGTAGTGAGATTGATGATGCCTCTGAAGGCCGATGTAATAATCTGGCGGGTAAAACTGAACTGGGGCAGGTAATTGATTTGATGTCCCGTGCCTCAGCCATTGTTTCAAACGATTCCGGCCTGATGCATATAGCCGCCGCGCTGGATAAACCACTGGTTGCCATTTACGGCTCATCTGACCCAGGTTTCACACCGCCTTTAACAGATAAGGCAAAAATATTAAGCTTATCTCTTTCCTGTTCACCCTGCTTCAAAAGACAGTGTCCACTCGGTCACCTCGACTGCCTTGAAAAACTTGATCCAGTCATGGTCAGCGATGCTATCACTTCCTTACTCGAGAACAAAAATAATGGTTGACTGGCAATCTTTTGACCTTAAGACTATCAGGGATAATACAACTGCCACCCATCGCAAGGCGCATGGCTCAAGACCCGATGTATTGCAGATAAATATTGATGGTGATGAGGCTGTACTTAAAGATTATACGCATAGCGATACCTGGTTCAGGAGATTAATCGCACCTTTACTGGTAATTCGTGAAGTACGTTCTCTCAGGTTGCTTGATGGTGTCAAAGGTGTCCCTCATCTCTATTATGTCTACAACCGATATGCCTTTCTTGTAGAATCCGTAGACGGTGTTGCGGCCAGCCAGATGGATAAAAATTCTCTTGATGACGATTTTTTTGTGCGTATGAATAGTGTGCTGGATAGTATTCATGATAAAGGTGTCACACATTGTGACCTTAGAAGCGCTGGTAATACCTTAATCACACCCGACCACCAGCCCTGGCTGGTTGATTTTGTTGCCAGCATTCATCAAAGCAGTCGATGGAATATAATTGGGCGCTGGATCTTTCAGCAGTTTGTTGATGCTGACTATGGAGCGGTATTAAAATTGAAAAAGCGACTGGCGCCTGATCTGTTATCGGATGATGAACTCGATAGAATTGAACACCCACATTCAACAGTTGAAAAGGTAGGTAGAAAGATGGGAAGGTCTGTACGCTTTATAACCCGCAACCTATTTCCAAGCAAAAATAACTAACTATCGCTTCTACTATTATCATTATAAGTTAGCCAGCAGCACTATACTCTGTCTGCTCATAATCAACACCTGAAAAATCTTTCCGCTATGTCAAAATTCTAAATTTAAATTTCTGACAGTGTATTTATCTCGATAAATATTTTGGCGTGTCAATCATGTTATGTCTGAAAGATGAATTACAAATAGAGGATTACGGTGAACGCTAATGCCTGGACAATGAGAATTACTTTGACTGCTAGCGAGATGATTTTTTACTACTTGTATACCACATTAAATTAGACCGTTTTACCTCCTGGTGCAGCTTCTGACATCGTGTGATATCACGGTTACTTTTTATCAACAACTGTATGATCATTTCTATAAAAATATTTATAAACCCTGGCCGGCTTTTTTCCTATAGCGTCCAATTAAGTCCAACATGACCGGCATATCCGCAAGCTTTTCTTCAGGCATGGTAAACAAGCTGAAAAATAGTGCCGTGCAAAATAGCAATACGATGAAACAGGTGATCATAATGATTAATGCTGGCTAAGCTAATTAGAAATACATCAGCCCGTTTTAATAAACAATTTCTGTAGAACGAATGATACTAGTGAAGGGGGATTTCATGCTGCAAGCAGTTCATTATTTTCCAATACAGAATGAACTGAATATCTTACCAAGGAGGTCTTCGTTGCTAAATTCACCAGTAATTCTGTTTAGTGCTTGTTGTGCCTGCCGGCAATCTTCTGCCAGCAGTTCCAGCTGAATTACAGGGCTTAGATGATTAACCGAATTGTTCAAAACATTTTCTGCTTCTTGCAGCGCTTCTATATGTCTGCGCCTCGCTGTAAAGACACCTTCAGTCACTGATTCTATCGCTGATACTTCCCTCAAATGATGGTAAAGCAGATCAATTCCTTCACCTGTTTTGATCGAGAGTAAAATCTCACAATTATTTCCGCTATTGATTATTGCCGGCTTCTTACCCTGAAGATCAATTTTGTTTCTTATTATCGTTACCGGCGTTTCATCTTCAACAAAATCAAGCAATTCGACTTTTAGCTGTTGATCAAATTCTGCCTCATCAATGATCAGTAAAACTCTATCTGCTCTTTCAAGTTCTTTTTGTGCGCGCCTGACGCCCTCAGACTCAACTACATCTGTTGTATGTCTTAATCCAGCTGTATCAGTAACATCAATTACCAATCCGTCCAGATCAATCCTGTCTCTTATAATATCGCGGGTTGTACCGGCTTGATCACTGACGATGGCTGTATCATTTTTGGTCAGACG